>Ga0180218_1000650_pt1 | contig 28428 bp, 22 predicted proteins | sample eDN3rd37CKraftBY_FD_151334 | JGI IMG/M metagenome (GOLD analysis project Ga0180218, IMG submission 151334) | Enriched backyard soil microbial communities from Emeryville, California, USA - eDNA 3rd pass 37_C Kraft BY (version 2) (version 2) | ecosystem: Environmental > Terrestrial > Soil >... | reverse complement strand
TTCTCGCCGAGGATCTGCCCGAGGCCCCAAGACGCCGCCTTGAGCGCCGCCGTCTCGTCGATCTCCATGGCCTTCTGGAGCCGCGGATAGCTGTCGGCCGGATAGTCCCGCTTCCACTTCGCATAGGCCAGCCCGGCCTTCACCGCGCGGTCGCCCTTGGCACCAGACAGGTTGCGATAGAACACATGCGGCTCGAACAGCATCTTGACGCGGCCTTGCCGGTCAAAGCCTCCACCGGCCGCCTCCACGTCCATCACGGCGTGAATCTCGTCCTCGCCGACGCCGATCATGGCGCCGATACGCGGCAGGTCGAGGTCGTCGATACGACGCCCCGCACCCTTGAAGGTGACGGTCATGTTGGAATCCTGTTTCAGAGAGCGCGGAAGCCGATGGCCCCGGTGATGGAGCGGGCGCGCGTGCGGACAACCGAAACCTAAGGCTTTGATCTGCCGAGATTTGCCTAGACCGCCCCTGGGCACCATAGCCTGATCGGCTCTCAATCTTTTCAGATACTTCTGCCGCTCAGGTCAGTCGGGCATCGCCATGGCGGCCCCGCCTCGCCTCGTGAAATTCCCCAGCCAGAGATCGTCCATGCGGCAGAATGCAGCGATCCTTCAGGCGATCCCGCATATGTCCCATCACAGGCCATGGCTTCCGCACCGCAACCCTCCATGACCCCGCCTGACGCCGGGCCGCTCCAGGTCCACAGATGATATGCCGGCATCGGGCGGCAGCATGAAATCGTTCCCGGAGACTATTTCTCCCTTGACCTCGAGAATGCTGCAACGCAGCATCTCTCCATGAACACGTCATCTCCTGCTCCGCACGCCCCCAAGATCACGCAGAATCCCGATATCCGCTATCTGGGTCGGCTGCTCGGCAACGTCATCCGCGCCTATGCCGGAGAGCGTCTCTATGAGCAGACCGAGTATATCATCAGTGGACCGCGCCCGAAGCATGCAGGGGTCGGATCTCGTCGACACCGGCCTCGATGCGCTGAGCCTCGACGACACGCTCACCTTCGTGCGCGGCTTCATGCTGTTCTCCATGCTCGCCAATCTCGCCGAGGATCGGCAGGGGGTGGCGGCCGAGCCGGGCGCGGATGTCGCCTCCGTGCTCGCGCGGCTGGAGCATCAGGGCATCGGCAGGGACAAGGTTCTGGACCTGCTGTCGCAGGCGCTGATCGTCCCGGTTCTCACCGCGCACCCGACCGAGGTGCGGCGCAAGAGCATGATCGATCACCGCAACCGCATTGCCGCGCTCATGGCTTTGCGCGACGCCGGCCTCACCGAAACCGAGGACTGCGAGGATCTCGACGAAGCCATCTGCCGGCAGATCGCGCTGCTCTGGCAGACGCGCCCGCTCCGCCGCGAAAGACTGTTCGTCGCGGACGAGATCGAGAATGTCCTGACCTATTTTCGCGACATCTTCCTGCCGGTTCTTCCCGCCCTCTATGCCCGGTGGGAACGGGAGCTGGGCGCGCGACCGCCGAGCTTCCTGCGCGTCGGCAACTGGATCGGCGGCGACCGCGACGGCAATCCCTTCGTGCAGGCTCCGCAGCTTCGCCTGGCGTTGGGCAAGGGCTGCGAGGCGGTCGTCGGCTATTATCTGGACTCGGTGCATGCGCTGGGCGCCGAGCTGACGATTTCAACCGAGCTTGCCCATGCGCCGCAGGCGGTGCTGGAGCTGGCGGACGCCAGTGGCGACCTGGCCGCTAGCCGCAAGGACGAGCCCTATCGCCGCGCGCTGACTGGCATCTATGCCCGTCTGGCCGCAACCTATCAGAGCCGCCTCGGCAATGTGCCTCCGCGCCCCTCCACGCTTCGCTGCGCTCCTTACGAGGGTCCCTTGGAGTTCCGGCGCGATCTCGTCATCCTCGCGCAGGGCCTTGCCAGCGAGGGGGACGGCGGGCTGGCGACCGGCGGCGCCCTCAGCCGGCTGATACGTGCGGTGGAAACCTTCGGCTTTCATCTCGCCACCCTCGACATGCGGCAGAACAGCGAGGTGCATCAGCGCGTCGTCGCGGAACTGCTGAAGGTGGCGGGGGTGGAAGCGGACTATGCGGCTCTGGACGAGGCAGCGCGCGTTGCGCTGATACGGCGTGAACTCGCCAACAACCGGCCTCTTGGCGCGCCCTTCTGGGACTATTCGGAAGAGACCGCCAGCGAGCTGGCGATCATCCATGCCGCGGCCGACGCGCACCGGCTTTACGGTCCGCAATGCATCACTCACTACATCATTTCCATGGCGGAAAGCGTCTCCGACCTGCTGGAAGTGAACCTGCTTCTGAAAGAAGCGGGCCTGTGGCGCGCCGACGATGGCTGCCCGGCCGCGGCGATCATGGCCGTGCCGCTTTTCGAGACCATCGGCGACCTCGATGCCGCGCCCGGGATCATGCGCGCTTATTTCAGCCTGCCCGAGATCGCCGCCATCGTGAAAGCGCGCGGCCATCAGGAAGTGATGATCGGCTATTCGGACAGCAACAAGGATGGCGGCTATCTCACCTCGACCTGGAGCCTGGATCAGGCCAGCAAGGCCCTCGCTCCGATATTCGCGCAGGCCGACACCGCCATGCAGCTATTCCATGGACGCGGCGGCGCGGTGGGTCGCGGCGGCGGTCCGTCCTTCGCCGCGATCCAGGCCCAGCCCAAGGGCACCGTTCAGGGTCGCATCCGCATCACCGAGCAGGGCGAAGTGATCGCCGCCAAATTCGGAACGCACGACGTCGCGATGAGCAATCTCGAAGCGATGACCGGCGCCACCATTCTGGCCAGCCTGGAACCTGAAGGGATTTCAGACGCGGATGCCACCCGGTTCGCGGACGCAATGGACCACCTGTCGAAGACGGCGATGGCCGCTTATCGGGACCTTGTTTACGAGACGGACGGCTTCAGGGAGTTCTTCCGGCAGCTCACGCCGATCCAGGAAATCTCCGGCCTCAAGATCGGCTCCCGTCCGGCCAGCCGCACCAGGAGCACGGCCATCGAAGACCTGCGGGCCATTCCCTGGGTGTTCAGTTGGTCGCAGGCCCGGGTCATGCTGCCGGGCTGGTACGGCGTCGGCCAGGCGCTGACGCTGTTCGAGGACAAGGCCCTGCTGGCGGACATGGCCCGGCACTGGGCCTTCTTCAAATCGACGCTGGCAAATCTGGAAATGGTGCTGGCGAAATCGGACCTCGGCATCGCCGCCCGCTATCTGCCGCTCGTGGAAGATCAGAAGCGCGGGAAAGCCATCTTCGGCCAGATCCAGGATGGCTGGTCGCAGACCCATGACGGTCTGCTCGCCGCCACGGGCCAGTCGCGCCTGCTGGAAAAAACCCCGGATCTCGACGCTTCGATCCGGCTGCGCCTGCCCTATATCGAGCCACTGAACCTGCTTCAGGTCGAACTGTTGAAGCGTCATCGTTCGGGCGAGGACGATCCGCGCATCAGGGAGGGCATCGAACTCTCGATCAATGCCATCGCCACGGCCCTGCGCAACAGCGGCTGACGCTTACACCGCCCGGCCGAGTTGCGGCATGACGTCTTCGGCGAACAACTGAAGATTCTTGCGCGCTAGATCATCCGGCAGGGTTCCGAACTGATACATCATGATCAGCTTCTCGAAGCCGGAGACGGCCTGCGCTTCCTTGATCTGCCGCACCACCGTGTCGGCGCTTCCGACAACGAAGGTTCCCTTCTCGATCAGCGAATCGATGGTCTGGTCCTGAACGGACATGCCCTGGCGGCCGGCCAGATTTGCGGCAAGCGAGGCTGCCGACGTATAGCCGGGCGGGAACAGCATCTCGATCGGCACTTTGAGGAAGGTGTTGAACAGCATCTCGATGTGAGCTTTGGCTTCCTTGCGCGCGATCTCGTCAGTTTCGGCGACATAGATCGGCACCGCCCATCCGAGCTGGGAGCCGCTCGCGGCATAGCCATAGGTCTCCGCCTGCTGCCGATACTGCATATGATACTTCAGCACGGAGGCGATCGGGCTGAATGTGATGATGAAAGGATATTTCCGGGACGGCTCGGCCGCCCATGTGATGGTCTCGCCCGACCCCTGCGACGGAATCCAGATATCGGGCCGCGGGCGCTGATAAGGGCGCGGCCATGTGTTCGTGTAGCGGAAATTGAAATGCTTGCCCTCGAAAGAGAACGGCCCGCCCTCGGTCCAGGCTTGCACGATCAGGTCATGCGCCTCGTGAAACCTCTCGTGAGAAAATGCCGGATTGACGCCCGTCGCGTGATATTCGCAGCCGATGCCGCGCACAAAGCCCGCGATCAACCGCCCCCTTGAGAGATTGTCGAGCAGCGCGAACTCCTCGGCAATGTTGAGAGGATTGTTGACCAGCGGCAGCGCCCGGCCGATCACCGGGATCTTGACATTCGTGCCGCGCGTCCGGTCGATCAGGATGCTGGCGACCAGGTTCGGCGCGGGCATCAACCCATAAGCCGTCTGATGGTGCTCGTTGACGCAGACGCCGTCGAACCCGAGGCTGGCCGCGTAAACCATCTGGTCGATATATTCCTGATACAGGTCGGCGCCCCGCTCCGGATCGTAAAGCGTGTTCGGCAGCACGGTCCATAACGCGCGATGCTGCTTGGCCGCCTCGAAATCAAGATGCCGGTACGGCATCAGGTTGAAAGCATAAACTTCCATTATGATTCACCCAGGGCGCGAAAGGCGATCTCTGCGAGTTCCTTCGGCTTCTCAATGTGGACCAGGTGGCCGCAATCCTTGACCACGAAGGGTTGCGCATGGGGCAGCTTCTGCCGCCAGACATCGACATAGGATGGCGGAACGACCTTGTCGTCATCGCCCCAGACCAGCCCCGCGGGACACGCGATCCGCTGAACCCAGCGCTCAAGCGTCGGATTGAAAAAACGCGGCTCCCACCCCAGCCGCGCGGCCGTATAATTGTTCTTGAGCTGCTGCTCCAGCTCCTCCTTGGTGCTGCTGTTGTTGATCCGCGCTGCCGCAAGAGCGGGATCGTGGAACAAATTGGCGATGCGCTCCTCGCGCGTCCAGAAAAACACGTCCCCCGTCAGAACTCCGGGAAGCCGCAATCCGAGCGGCGCGACCAGCACGAGTGAACGGATCGCTCGCGGCTGGCGGATGGCCATTTCGGCCGCGACCCAGCCGCCCAGCGAATGCCCGAGCACCCGCACCGAAGGCATGGACAATTGTTCGAGGAGCGACAGATAGAAATAGGCCAGATCGTCGATGCTGCGGAGCCATTTGGGATCGTCCGAGGCGCCGAATCCGGGATGGTCCGGGATGATGAGCTGGTAGCGGCTGGCCAGCCGCTCGATCAGCTCTTCCGGCCAGTCGCGGCCCTCAAAACCATGCAACAGGAACAGAGGCTCGCCCTGCCCTTCGCGCCGCACATGCGTGCTGCATCCTTCGACGATCATGACATCATTACTCATCGGCGCTACCCATCGACCCGGACCAGCTTCATGTTTCGCTCTCGTTTCAGCTCGGATACTCCGAGTATATCGATCGGCGGGCTCGCTCGGACCTGACCCGGACGGATGCGGACGATCCGCATCCGTCCCATGTCGCGATATGCCTTACAACCCGCCCGCAACCCGCCCGATCCGATACGCCCAGTCACTGCGGGGTGATCTTCGCGATCCGGATCTTCTCCCGCCAGTTCTCGATCTCGGTCATGAACAGCGCCTGCGTGTCGGCCGGCGACAGGCTGAGAGGATCGCCGCCGATATCCGTCAGAAACTTCTTGGTGTCCTCGGTGTTCACAATTTCGACAAACCACTTGTTGATGAGATTGATCGCCGCCGTCGGGCTGCCCGTCGGAACGGATGCGCACCACCATCCCTGGATATTCATCGGAACGCCCAGCTCGGTCATCGTCGGAAATTCCGGATGGGAGATCATCCGCTTGTTGGCGCCGATGCCGAGAATCCGCAGGCGGTTCTCGCGATGCTGCGACAGCGCAAGCTGCGGATTGTGGATGCAGAAATCCAGCGCACCGCTGCTCAGGTCGTTCAGCGTGTCGGTCGCGACACGATAAGGCACTTCCTGCGCCTTGATACCGGTCACGTTCTTATAGATCTCACCGATCACCGTGCCGTCGATCGCATTCGTGCCGTAGCTCGCCTTGTCGCCCTTGGCGAGCATCGCCTTGGTGAGATCATCGAGCGTCTGATAGGGCGACTTGGTATCGACCACCACCATGAAACACTGGCGATGAGTCGTTGCCGCCATTTGAAGCGTCTTCGACGTATCGATCGGCGGATTCTTTCTCAGGCTCATGATGCCGGCGACGGCGCCCGCGCCATGAATCAGAATGGTGTAGCCGTCCGGCTTAGCGCGCGCCACATATTCGGTCGCGAGATCGCCGCCCGCGCCGGTCCTGTTCTCGACAATCACATTCGCGTTGGAGAGCTTTCTCACTCTTTCGGAAAAATGACGGACGATCAGATCCGCGCCGCTGCCGGGCGCATATCCGCAGATGAACCGCAAATCCTGCGTCGGCCATTGCTGGGCCAGCGCGGGCCGGGCGAGGCTGGAGGTCGCAGCAACCCCAAGCGCTGCCGCACCTTTCATGAAATCACGACGATACAGTTTGTTCATATGTTCCTCCCATCGAACCGTTATTTATTGTTATTCAGACTGCTTATTCTCATTCGATCGACCCACGACAGACCGTTAAAGACAGTCCGGCTTGAATCGATTGATGCCCTCGCTATGCGCGAGCGTTCCCTTCATGCCGATCAGATCCTGCCCGGCCAGACGCTCCAGCTCCTCCGGACTGGCCGACAGCACGGCAACGCATCGCCTTCCGGACTCGACCTCGCGGGCGAATACGATTCCCTTCGCCGGGCCGGCCTTGCCGTGGACGATCGTATAGGTCTCGATGTCCGCCAGACCGTGGCCTTGCTTGCTCAGTTCGGCCTTGTCGCCCCAGGCTTGCTGAACCTCGGCCTGTATCGCTTCGGCATCGAATGACGGCAGCGGCCCGTCCGGCCGGACGCTGGAATACACACCTACAGCATGTTTGGTCAGACCGCCGCCATTCGCCGTCACCATGCCAAACACGCTCGGATGCTCGCGGACATAGCGCACCATCCTGACGATGGCATGGGTCACATAGTTATTCCCCGGGCCACCGAAGAACGGTAATCCGCCCGTGACCGTAAGCTGGCGCGGATCATCCTCGGCAATGCCAAGCTCGGATGCGGCGATATCCACGGCAGACGGGAAACAGCTATAGATATCGAATGCGGCGATACTGCCGATATCGACGCCGGCCTGAGCGGCAGCATGGCGGCTCGACAGCCGGATCGCCGGAGACTGGGCAAGATCATCCCTGTCCAACAGATACCATTCGTCCACAGCCTGAGCATGCCCCCGCAGATAGACACGCTTTTCGTGAGGGATGCGGAATTCATCCGCACATTCTTCGGACATCAGAAGAATTGCAGCGCCGAGATCGACCGATGGCTCCGCGATCATCCGCCGGGTATAGGGCAGCGATATGATCCGGTTGTCGTCGGTCGGCGTCACGATGTCGTCCGCCGAATAGCCGTCGCGGTGCGCGGCAAACGGGTTGTCTTTGGCAACCTGTGCCATATGCGCAAGGCGCGCTCCAATGGATTGATTGCGCGCCGCCGCGCTGGCGGACTGCTTCGCCCGAACGGCCTGATCGATCAGCGCATAGATGCTGACAGGCGTATTCAAGCCATGCGCCAGTTCATCTTCGCTATAGAATTTGTCCGCGCTCATGCCAGGCGGAAGCGCGGGGCCGGGCTCGCGCCAGTCCAGCTTGATGTCCGCCCGGGCGGCGCGTCGGTCTGTACGAAATGCTTCAGCGCCGACAATCAGCGCAGACCGGATGGCGCCGGAGGCAATTCTCGCTGCCGCTTCCGCCACAGCGATTTGAGGCGTGTCACCTCCGCTTTGCGCATATTCGAAGCTCCTGGCCTGCACACCGAGCGCTGACGCGACAGACCAAGGAACGTTGGTCGGCGTCCCGAAGTCCGAGCCGAAGTTCTTTGAAAAATCCGCGAACAGCCTGATGGCAGTCACGTGGTCAAGCGCCGCCGTGACGTCAGATGCGCTCCCGCAATCTTCAATAGCAGCGCGGGCGGCCAACACCATGAGTTGCCGAGGCGACCACAGGTCGTCCGTGCCAGTCGCCTCGTTGGAGACCTCACCCACACCTACAATAACGGGAATATGGCTGGTCATCGGCTGCCTCCGTTCTGTATGAAAATACAGTTTTGGATGATTTGTCAACCAATCAGTGATGCGAAATTTTCACTTCGTGCGGGATTAGTTGACGCATCAATCACATCGGCTAATCTGATCGAACATGAGCTAAGGCAGCGGATATCATCCAGCTCTCGGACACAGATTCCGGCTGCCGGCTGTGCGACCGCGGACGCAATCCGGCCGAGAATGCACGACATCAGGGTCCATCATGAAATCGACGGCTGATGAACGCGCTGCGATGCGTGACGTCATATGCAATCTGTTGCGATCCGAAGCTTCGGAAAGTCATGTTCGCGCGACGATGACCACCCGGAGCGGCTATGATGCGGCTCTATGGAAGAAGCTGGCAGATCTCGGCATCATCGGGATGCTGATCGATCCGGAGTATGGCGGGTCCGGGCTGGGGCCGATCGAACTTGAACTGATCATGGAAGAGACAGGGAGCGTGCTGCTGTGTTCGCCGTTTCTGTCCAGCGGCGTGTTGGCCGCCTCCCTCCTTATGAGCAGTAAAAATCGGGCGGTTCAACAAAGACTGCTGCCGAGCATCGCCGATGGTACGACCCTTGCCACCGTCGCAATGACGGACGATCGCGGATGCTGGACCGAGGCAGGCATCGGCGTGCACGCCCATCAGGTCAAGGGCCATCTCAGGTTGAATGGCGTGGCTTCCTATGTACTGTACGGCGAGGTTTCGGACGTTTTCCTTGTTGTTGCCAGAACCTCCGATGGATTGAGGCTTTATGAGGTTACGAAGGACGATTCCCGTTTCGAGCTGGTGCCCCTTTCCATGTTCGATCCGACCCTTCGCAGTGCGCGTCTGCGCTTTGCGGATACACCTGCGCGGCTGATCGAACCGATCGACTGGACATCCGTACAAAAATCGCTGGATGTCGCTTTGATAGCGCGAGCCGGTGAACAAGTGGGTGGAACGCGCAGAATATTCGATATGACCATCGCGTATAGCAAGACCAGGTTTCAGTTTGGCCGGCCCATCGGAGGCTTTCAGGCGATGAAGCATTGGGCGGCAGATCTTCTGATCGATGTGGAATCGAGCATCTCAGCGGCACGATACGCCGCCGATCGAATGGCGAATCAGATCGACCAGTCACAGGAAGCGCTGTATCTGGCGGCTTTTGCCTGTTCAGACGCCTATACGAAAATTTCCGCCGCAACCATTCAGATGCATGGCGGTATCGGCTTTACCTGGGAGCATCCGGCGCATCTTTATGCGCGGCGGGCGCGCGCTTACGCGCAACTGTTCGGCTCTCCATCCTATTATCGCGAGCAATATCTGCGGCAGCTAGGGGCGTGACGGATGATGATGCGCGATGACGCTGAAGACGATACGGCCGCGCTTCGGAAGGAGGTCCGCACGTGGCTTGAATCCAATTGGGACAGCAGCCTGCCCCCGGAGCAGGATCGCTGGAATCTTTCGCCGGCGACGAAAGCCTGGCTCGTCAAGGTCTTTGAAGCGGGCTGGGCCGTACCGACATGGCCGGCGGATTGGCATGGTCGCGGATTGACCGAGTCCCAGGCCGATGCGGTCGCCGAGGAGTTCGGCCGGATCGGCGCGCCCGGCGCACGTCAGGACCGCAGCAACTTCATCGTTCGCACCATCTATCACCATGCCGATCCGGGGCTGAAGCGCAGCATTGTTCCCGCTCTCCTCAAGCGGGAGAAGGGCATATGCCTGCTCTATAGCGAGCCGTCTGCGGGATCGGACCTCGCGGGGATTCGCACCAGGGCCGATATCGACGGAACAGGTTATCTCATTAACGGCCAAAAGGTCTGGACGTCCGGCGCAGCCTTTGCTGACTATGCCCTGCTGTTGGCGCGCACCGACTGGGACGCTCCCAAGCATGCCGGATTGACAGTCTTTCTTTTTCCCATGCATCAGGCCGGAGTGGAGGTCAGACCGCTTCGGCAGATCACCGACGAGACTCATTTCAATGAAGTTTTTCTAACGAACGCGCGCGTGGAGGCGATCCAGATTCTCGGCGGACTGAATAACGGCTGGCGTGTTTTACAGGCTGCGCTGGCCTACGAGAGAACAGCTCTGGGAGACCAATCCAGAGCGGCGCGTCATTCCGCCATTTCCGACGACCTGATTGGTCTTGCTCGGCAATATGGTCGTCTTTCAGATAATGCGCTGAGGCAGGAACTTGCCGGCGTTATTGCTCTTCGCAAACTTCACGCCTTGAATGGCGCGAGAGCGCGAGAATTGGGCGACAATAACGAGCCATCGCCGCTGGTATCGCTTGGAAAACTGGCCATGTCTCGCATTCTTCATGAAGAAGCGCGTATCCGAACGTCCATTGTCGGCGTGGAGACCTTGTTGTGTGGCCCCGATCATCCGCTTGCCGATGACGCGAATTTTCTCGCGTTCAACGCCTATTTTACGTCGATCGGCGGTGGGACGGATCAGATACAGCGAAACATCATCAGCGAACGGATACTTGACCTGCCACGGGAGCCGGACCCGGACCGCAACATTCCGTTCCGGCAGACTCGAAGCGGATAGCGCCGTCAGATGCCACCCGTCGATCTGTCGACAGCCGCTGCGCGGCAACTATCCGAACGGTATTGACAACTTAAACGGGGCTATTCGTTTTTCCATTGCGGCTTGCGTTTCTCAGCAAATGCCAACGCTCCTTCCTTGAAGTCGCTGCTCGCGCGCAATGCATGCACGGCCGGGTAATCCGCCGGAAAGTTTTTCTGGAACAGCTCATCGAAGTATAAATTTCGTGCCACCTGTTTCGTGGCTCGCAGCGCCATTGGAGAACATTCCAGTATCTGTCTGGCCCAATCCTTCGCCGCCTCCAGGGCTTTGCCTTCATCCGCAAGTGCGGTGACAAAGCCAAGCTCCATCGCCTCCTCTGCCGGCACACGCCGCCCGGTGAGCAAAATGCCCATCGCTCTTTGCAGACCGATGGCGCGCGGCAGATACTGGACGCCTCCGGCAATCGCGGCGAGGCCGACGCGGGGCTCCGACAGGGCGAACGACGCCCGCTTGCGGTCGGCAATGACAATGTCCGAGGCGAGAACCATCTCAAACCCACCACCCATCGCAACGCCGTTGACGGCGGCGATGACCGGCTTGTCGAGATTCATCCGCTTGGTCAGACCGGCAAATCCCGTTGGCGGAAAGAGCCGCTTTCCGCTTTTGGCGACCATCTTGAGATCATTGCCCGCGCAGAACGCCCTCTCCCCGGCACCCGTCACGATCACGACCCATTGTTCGGGGTCGTTATGAAACGCATCGAAGACGTCGTTGAGTTCGAGATCGGCCTCATACGTGAGGGCATTCATCACCTGAGGACGATTCAGCGTGACGATGGTCAAAGGGCCTTCTTTCTCCACCGTACAGAATTCCAGATCTGTCACTTTACTCTCCCGTGGACACAACGAGCGCATCCAGCGCTTCAATCTGAGAACCGCTGACACGCAGCGGATTGATTTCCAACGTATCAAGCCCGTCGAGACTCAGCGCTGCGGCGCAAATCCGCTGAATCTCGCCGACCAGCGCCTCGATATCCGTCGGAGGATTGCCTCGAAATCCGTTCAGCAGGCGCGCGCCGGACAGTTCGTTCAGCATTTGCCTGATCTGACCTGATCCAACCGGCAGCAACCGCATGCTGACGTCCTTAATCACTTCAACGAACACACCGCCAAATCCAACGGCGAGCACCAGGCCCCATTGAGGATCCCGGACCACTCCAACGATCAGTTCCAGCCCGCCTGATCGCATCGGAGCAACCAGAACCCCGTCGATCGCGGCATCCGGCCTGGCCAGGCAAACACGCTCAATCATTTGGGAGAATTCTGCCGCAGCGTGGTCCGGCTCTATTCCGATCCGCACGCCGCCAACCTCGGTTTTATGGGCAATCTGCGGCGACGATATCTTGAGAACGACTTTATCGCCGAGTAACGAAGCAGCTTCTTCCGCCGCCTTTTCCGATCCGGCGAGATATGTGGGAACGACGCTTACGCCGAATTCTTTCAAGAACTGTTGGGCGCGGTATTCCGTGGTCAGCTTCGACGCTGTCGTTCTCGCTATTTCACTTTGCGTGATCCGGTCGCCGTCGTCCTCGATGGCTCTGGAATTCATTCGCCATGCGGCTATGCTCGCCAGCGCCGCCATCCCAAACTGCAAGCCGCCGGAAATATAGGGAAGCTCCAGACGCTCTATGATGCGCGCAGCATAGTTCGAGACGATCTTCACCTGATGCGACATCACCACGACAGGCTTGCCGGCCGCCCTCGCGGCCTCCGCCACGGATTGCAACATCTCCTCGGAAAACGGAGATGCATCAAGATCGCTTTCCGGAACCTCGAACACATAGACGACCAGATCGACACCGGCGTCCATCGCAATCGCAGCCACGGCGCGACCGCCCATGTCAGGCTGCGTCGTCGCCAGGCCCGTGAGATCCAGCGGACAGTTCACGCCCGCATAATCCGGAAGGAACTCCCTCAGCCGTTCGACGGTTTCGGCCGAGAAGTCGCAGAGATCGAGCCCTGCCAGCGCAGCGAGATCAGCACAGACTTCCGACAAACCGCCTGAAATCGAAATTGCCGCAATCCGCCTTCCCGCGATCGGCCCTGCTTTGAGAAAAGCGTCCGCCGTGTGAACCAGTTCGTCGAGCGAGTTGACTCTGATCAGGCCATTCTGTTTGCAGAACGCATCGAAGACCCGGTCATCGCCCACCATCGCACCGGTATGCGCCTGCGCGACCTTGGCCGTGTGCTCGCTGCGTCCCACCTTGAGAACGACAATGGGCTTTCCGGCGGTGCGCGCTGCGCTACAGGCAGCTTCGAACTTCTTCGTATCCCGGACCGTCTCGATGAAAAGCGCAATCGCACGAACCCGCTCATCCTGAAGCAGGAACAGAATCGCATCGCTCACGTCGATATCGAGTTCGTTGCCTGTCGAAACCATGTGACTGTGCGCCACGCCTTGCTGAATTGCGTAGCGATGAATCGAGATCGCCACAGCGCCGCTCTGAGAAACGATTGCCAGCCCGCCCTGCTTCTGAGGGCTCACGCCACCTGCCCACAGTCCGGTGCTGTCGACAAAATTGGCCACTCCAAGACAATTGGGACCCAGCAGCCGTATGCCGAGCCGAGCGGCCTTTTCCCTCACCTCGGTTTCGGCTACCCGCCCTTCAGGGCCGAGCTCTGCAAATCCGCTGGCGATGATGATCGCGACGCCGATCCTGGCCGCGGCAAGATCGTCCAGCGCCTCGCTCACGGCCCCGGCCGGAATCACCAGCAGCGCAACATCGACCTCATCGGAGATCGCTGAACAACTTTTATATGATTGGTGTCCCTGGAATTCCTCTCCGCTGCGATTCACAGCAAAGAACTTGCCCGCGAACCCCATGGTCTTCAAATTGCGATATGCCGCATTGGCCCAGGACGACTTTGGCCGCGCCCCCACGATCGCGACTGAGCGCGGCGAGAACAGACATCGCAATGTTTCCGCATCTGCAATCATATTGGCGCCATCGCTCTGAGTTATTCCGGCGCGAACCGGAATTTTTCGGCGCAGACCGCTCTGAATCGGCCTCCGTGTTCACAAGAATATTGAACGGTATTTGGTTGTATTGTCAACCAATATAGTGCGGAGGCCAGGAATGCCTTAAGTCAGGCCCCAAGCCATGAGCGCAGGACGGGGAACGCGCCACGCGGAAGGCCATGCGAATCTCGCAACGACACACGCCCGGCAGACCATGAGATCCTGTCGAGAAAAGCAGGTTCTCGTTCTCTTCTGGTCGTTCGATTCCTGAGGAAAATTCATCGCTGCAAGACAGAATCCGGTAATTGTGTTTGGCCGATCTGGTCATTCATGGTCATCTGATTCTGGTCTCCAGAACTCCATTCAGTTCGCAGCGTTTGCTTTGGTTAAGTCTGCGCATAAGCTGCCGATCCATAGGACGATAAGGACAAAGCGACCATTCATGGCCCAGCGTGATCTCGTACCGGAATCATACGTTCCTGCACTATTGGCTTGGATCAATGGCGGCTTGACCGCCGAGGGCTCGCAAGCCTATCGACGACTGTTCGGCATCGGCATCGCCGAGTGGCACGTTCTCGCCTATCTTGGGCATGTCGGCGTCGGGACCGGGCTTGCGATCAGCAAGAGCTTGTATGTTGACAAGGCGGCAGTGAGCCGCAGCATCGCCAGCCTGAAGCGCAAGAAGCTTGTTCGCACCGTGGTGCATTCGCGACGCAATATAGAGGTTTTTCCCACAGAGCAGGGAATGGACAGATACAGAAAGATCCTGCGCCTGGCTTTGCTGAGAGAGAAGCAGTTGTTGAAGGACTTTTCACCGGAGGAGCGCGCTCAACTCATAGAGTTTCTGCATCGACTCCTGAAGCGTCTGCCGGACATCCAGAATCTCAGCGCGAATTATCGCGTCTCGTGAACCATGCCTGTCCTGTTGCAACCGGATATTCGGAATCCTCATCTCGGATAAGCATCCGGCATGCTTCCGCCGACTTTTATGAACCTTATATGACACCCGAAGCGAGGCTTTATTAACAAATTCAACGCATAAGCAACTACGCTTGGCTGCGTAGTATGCGAGATCATTGCGTGTTGAAATTGAGCGCCCGCTCTCCCGAGGACGAGATCTCAGTAGACGGCGCGGCTCCGCTGCTTTTAAGCAGATGGAAAGCATCCCGCCAGCCAGGGAGACTGCTGCCGTCCTACGAAGACGTTGCGCTGGGAAGTCTCGGCCAGATGGCAGGAAGTCTGGCCGTCATCAGCGGCAATGTTGCGGATGGATTCCAGATCATACGCGCCGGCCCGATATTTGAATCGTGGCTGGGAGTGACAGGCGGAAGCTGCGCGATCGACGATGTTCGGCCGGATTGCGCTCGGACGCTTCAGGAAATCCTTGGCGCAGCGCTTGCCACAAGTCAGCCCGCGATCTCGCTCATGCATCAGATCACGGGCGGAATCGTTGAGACCTATGAGGTTGCCGTGTTTCCCTTGGCGAGCCGATGGGGCCCGCCGCTGGTTCTCGCTTTCGTTCGCAGCCGCGAGAAGCGCTATAGCCTGGTCGATATGATCTTCGATGCGACCGACGAGGGGATGCTCGCGCTGGCCGCGATTCGCAATACCGAGCGGCAGATCGTCGATTTTCAGATCATCGCGCTCAACGAGGGCGCCGCCACACTGTTGCACCGCGAGAAGAATGCGCTTCAATGGAAGTGGTTGTCCGAGCTTGATCTCGATCTCGACTTCGCCGACGTGCGCGACCGGTTCGTTCAGGCGCTACTGTCCGGCGCGCGGGATCAGTTCGAAGTGACATCTCCGGGAGAGCGTGGTGCCCGGTATCTCAAGATCAGCGTTTCGCCGATCAACGATCTTCTCGCAGTGACGTTGACAGACATCGGGGATCTCAAGGCGCGGGAAGAATCCTTCCGCCTGCCTTTCGACAGCAACCCGGTTCCGATGTGGCTGTTCAGCCCGAAAACACTGGGATTCATGAGCGTCAACGACGCCGCGCTTGCTCATTACGGCTACAGCCGCGAGCAGTTCCTGAATATGTCAGCGCTGGATATCCGTCCCGAAGAGGAGCGCGACATTGCTGAAGCTCAGTTGCGGAGTTTCAACGGCGCCTATCATCCGGATCGGGACTGGCGCCACCTCCGATCGGATGGCAGCGAAATCCAGGTTTTGCCCTATCTGCGATCTCTGAATTTCAAAGATTCTCCCGCCATTCTCGCCGCCGTCTTCGACGTGACCGACCGCCGCCAGGCCGAGGCGCGGATCGCGCATATGGCTCACCATGACGCGCTGACCGGCCTTCCCAACCGCGTTCTTTTTCGCGAGCGGCTGGACGAAGCGCTTTCCCGGGTGCGGCGCCACAGCGAGATGCTGGCGGTGCTCTGTCTCGATCTCGATCATTTCAAAAGCGTGAACGATACCCTTGGCCATCCTATCGGGGATCTGCTTCTCAAGGCGGTTGCCCGGCGGCTGGAAACCTGTCTTCGCGAAGTAGACATCGTAGCCCGCCTCGGCGGAGACGAGTTCGCCATCATACAGAGCACCGGGAAAGGGCCTCAGGAGGCGAGCCGGCTCGCAAGCCGCCTGGTCGAAGAAGTGAGCAAGCCTTATGACCTTGACGGCCATCAGGTCGTTATCGGAGTGAGCATCGGTATCGCCACCGCGCCCAGCGATGGCAACACACCGGATATCCTACTTAAGAACGCCGACATGGCGCTGTATCGCGCGAAAGCGGACGGCAGAAGAACCTTCTGTTTCTTCGAACCGGAGATGGATGCGCGGTTGCAGGCCCGCCGCCTTCTGGAACTGGATCTTCGGCGCGCGCTTGCGGCCGGCGAATTCGAGCTGTTCTACCAGCCTCTCGTCAACGTCAACTCGAATGCGATTACCGGATTTGAAGCATTGCTGCGCTGGCGACACCCTCAACGTGGCATGGTCTCTCCGGCGGAGTTCATTCCGCTTGCCGAGGAGATCGGCCTTATCGTGCCGCTCGGCGAATGGGTGCTTCGTCAGGCGTGCGCGCAGGCGGCGACCTGGCCGGACACGCTCTCGATAGCGGTGAATCTGTCGCCGGTGCAGTTCAGAAGCAGCAACCTGGTGCCCGCCGTCGTCTCCGCGCTTGCGAACTCCGGGTTGCCGGCAGGCCGTCTGGAACTGGAGATCACAGAGTCCGTTCTGCTTCAGGAGAGCGAGGGCAATCTCGCCACGCTGCATCAGCTCCGCGCGCTCGGGGCTCACATCGCTATGGATGATTTCGGCACCGGCTATTCCAGCCTGGGTTATCTGCGCAGTTTTCCGTTCGACAAAATCAAGATCGACCAGACCTTCGTGCGTGAACTCGATAACAACCCCGACTGCATCGCGATCATTAGCGCCGTGACCGGTCTTGGAGCGCGCCTCGGCATCCGGACCCTTGCCGAAGGCGTCGAGACGCAGGAACAGCTCGAACAGCTCCGCGCCGAAGGCTGCACGGAAGTTCAGGGCTATCTGTTCAGCGAGCCCGTCCCGGCCTCGGACCTGAGGCACCTTCTGGAAGTCTGTCGCAGACGCGAAAGGGCTGCCTAGCAAGGGTGACGGCCAGGGAGACACCCGGCGTCAGACCGGACTCCCTCTCGCTCCTCGCCAATATCCGCGCCGCGGGCTGCTGATCCCCATCCATACGGACGATCATGAGCGCGATGCGCCGCCACTCTACCACTTGGCCGTCGCGTGCTTCAGAAGCGCTTCCAGCTCTATTCCGGACCCGACGATATCGTCATAGGCCCGCGCGTTGCGGTGGGCGTCGGGGTGCGCACCCGGTGGCGAGCCGCCTGCCTCGACCTGGCGCGTCGCTTCAAGCATCAGCCGGCGCATCAGAATGATCGCCTTGTCGGAACTGCCGAGAAACTCCTTGGAGCGGTCCACGATCCTGCCCATTCCCTCCTGCAACGCGAAGTCCTGAGTATTGATGCCGACCACGCCGCTGAAATTGCCCTGCTTCTGCAAGCTCCGGTCAACAAGGAAATCGTTTTCCATGTTCCGCTTCAGACGAAATGTGCCGGGTATGAGATCGTCCTCGCCGCGGCCAAAGAACTCCTCGGTTTCCCTGATGAAGGAATCCGACAGCGGAACGCTCTCATCGTAGCTGTACATGATATTGTAGACATGGGTGCTCTCATCGTCGATCGGCACCCAGACATGCCCGTCGATGGTCGGCACCGGCTGCCGCTCCCCTGTCGAGGCGACAACGCTCGGCCGCACCTGCTGGGCAGGCATCATATACTGATAGATGCGGACATAACGCCGATCCGCCGAGAGATTGCGGCGCGATACATAATAATATCCATAATCGGTGACTTCCACATCGAGACGCGGAGAGCCATCTTCCTGCGAAAGCCGCGTCACATCATTGCGGTCGTCGCGATGAAGATAAGACACATGGGCGGTATCCAGTCCTCCCTCGAGCCCCTGAAGATAGTTGCATCCCTCATAGGTCTTGGACACATGACGATGGGTTGCAGGAACGCGAAGCCATTCATAGTCCGGCGGCGGCGGCATCTGTTCCGCCGGCCCCATGTAGGTCCAGACCAGGCCGCCTTTTTCCGCTGTGGGATACGCCTTGATCCTTGCCTTTTCGCGCAGCGCGCTTCCCGGCGGTTCCGTCGGCATATCGACGCACTCGCCATGGCGGTTGAACTTCCAGCCATGATAGACGCAGCGCATGCCGCATTCCTCGTTGCGGCCGAAGAACATCGGTGCCCGCCGATGCCGGCAATAGGCATCGATGAGCCCCACCTTGCCCTCGGTGTCGCGAAAGGCAACGAGATCCTCTCCCAGAATACGCACCCGCACCGGCGCACCGTCCGCTTCAGGAAGCTCGGATGAAAGAAGCGCGGGCTGCCAGTAGCGTCTGAACAGCTCGCCGGCGGGCGTTCCCGGCCCCACACGCACCAGACGTTCGTTATCCTCGGCCTTCAGCATAGCAAAATCCTGGGTTGGGAAACGGGCTTCAGAGCGTCGGTATTTTTGCGATCTCGACGATCGCTTTCCATTTTTTGATTTCTGCGGCAGTGAAGGTCCGGAACGCCTCGCCGTTCACGCCGGGCCAGGGCACATATCCCATCGCGGCAAACTTCACGCGCGTCGCCTCGCTGCGCACGGATTCCTCGATCCATCCCGCCAGCTTCGCCTTGACATCCTCCGGCGTGCCGCGCGGAGCCCAGACGCCGAACCAGGAATAGAGATCGAAGTCTTCAAGCCCGACCTCCCTGGCGCCCGGAACACCTTCTGCAACCGGCGAGCGCTCCGCCGTGGTCAACGCCAGCAGCTTTCCGCGACGGAAGGTCAGGTCCGATACGAAGAAGTCGATTTCACCGGCCGCCAGTGCGGCATGGGTGTCCGGAATGGATTTGAAGGCAACGCCGACAGCTTCGAGGTTGAGTCTGTGCTTGAGAAGCTCGGCCGCCGCCAGAGAAATGCTGTTCGGATATCCGAACAGCGCACGGCCCTTCTTTTCCCGGATCATCTTCACCAGTTCGGCAAAGCTCCCGATCTTGGAATTTTCAGCAACGGCAAAGGCGAAAGGCGTCGTAATGGTGGACGTGATGGGATCGAAATCGACAAGCGGATCGAACGGCAGGCTCTTGAAGATCGCCGAATTGATCGCAAAGGCCGAGCTGCCCGAACCCATGAGCACCGTGTAGCCGTCCGGCCTGGCCTGCGCCACGCGCTGCGAAGCGATATTCGTCAGCGCCCCCACCTTGTTTTCAACAATGACGGTCTGCCCCGATTTATGGCGAACGGCTTCCGAGAAGTGGCGCGCGATGATGTCCGGCCCCGAACCGGCCGCATTCCCGTTCACGACCGTGATCTGACGGCTCGGATAGGCTTCTTCCGCATGTATAGACGCCGGAGCGCTCACAATGAGGATGGCGGCGGCCAGCAGAAGGCTTCGGCGGCGACGGTTCTGAATTTCCATGGTCTCTCTCCCAGTAGAGTTGTCGTTCTGATTTTCGTGTCAGGTCGTCACACACCGCCCGTGCAGGCCAGGATCTGGCCGGTGATGAACGAGGCGTCGTCGCTGGCGAGAAAGGCGATCGCGGCCGCCTGCTCCGCGGGCGTGCCCTGCCGGCCCATGATCGTCTGATCGAACTGCCGCGCTTCCGTGAGATAGCTTTCGGCATTCTGCGCCGCTTCCGCGCTTTCGCCCGGCCGGATGAGCAGGCGCGACGTCACGCGGTCCGCTATGGCCGTGCTTCCGGGCGCAACCGCGTTGATGCGGATGTTGTGCCGCGCGTTCTCGACAGCCAGCGAGCGGGTGAGCGCTTCGACACCGCCCTTCGATACCGCATAAGGCGTCCGGTACAGACCACCTTCCACGATCTGTGAACTGAGATTGACGATCGCGCCGGATTTGGCGGAAATCATATGGGGCAGCGCCGCCCGGCAACACCAGAGAGCGGAATAGAGCGAGCGTTGCAGCTCCAGTTCGATCTGCTCCTCGCTATAGAGGTCGTAAGGCTGCCACCAGATCGTTCCGCCAACCACGTTGATCAGCACGTCGATCCTGCCGCTCTCCGCGACAACCTCGCCCATCAGCGTCTCGCATGCTGCATAGCGCGTCAGATCGGCGATGACGGCACGCGCATCCACGCCCGCTTCCGACAGGATCGCCACGGTTTCCCTGGCGGTATCCTCGATGTGATCCACGACCACGATCGATCCGCCTTCGGCCCCGAGGCGCTTGGCAGTCGCGCGCCCAATGCCCTGCCCCGCTCCCGTGACGATGCACACCTTTCCGGCGAAACGCCGGGCGCCTGCGGCCCTGCTATCCAGCACAGCTCCTCCCGCGTCCCGATGCCGGCTCCGCGCCGCCTTCGGGATCGGGCTTTCTTTAGAAGTCTTCCCGACAGGCAGACAAATACCGAATTTTATAGACTGATATAAATATTTCTAATATCGTCGGCTCATGACGGCTTTGGCGGATCTGCGTGCGCTCAGATATTTTCTGACGGTTGTTCAGACCGGCAGCTTTCTGGCCGCCAGCCGCGCGCTGTATCTGTCCCAGCCTGCGCTCAGCCATCAGATCCGGAAACTTGAGGATTTGATCGGCGTCGAATTGCTGATCCGCCATTCCCGCGGGGTCCGGCCAACGCCTGCCGGCGTCGAACTCGCAGGTCAGGTCGAACAGATATTCGCGCTCCTGCACGACGCCGAAAGTAAAATGCGATCCTTCCGGGACGAGATCGCCGGCCAGTTGGCCATCGGTGTTACGCCCTCGGTCGGCGAAATGCTGGCGCCTCGATTCATCGAGCTATGCAAGGCCCAGCCTCGGCTGGAGATCACTCTCAAGCAGGGCCACAGCTCGGACATTTTCGCGGATGTCATGGAGGGCAAACTCGCGGCGGCTTTCTGCTTCGAGCCTCCCGCCAAGCGGGCCGTCTCCCGGCTGCCTCTTTATCGGGAGCCGCTTTTCCTCGTCGGGCCGGCAGGCGTTATCGGCAACACATCCAGACCCATACCCTTCAGGCGGCTGACGGAGTTTCCTCTGCTGCTCGACAGCCGTTCGCAGGTTTTCCGGCGAAGCGTGGAGGCCGCGGCCGCAAGCGAAAAGGTCCCGCTGAACATCAGCGCCGAGATCGACGATGTCTTTCTGAAGAAAGGCGTCATGACGCGGCACGGCACCGCCGTCATCGTGCTGTTTTCGACGTTACGCGATGCGCTCAGGTCCGGCGCCATGCGTGGGCGTGAAATCACGTCACCCGCAATCACGGTCACCATGAACTTCGTCGTCAGGAAAGACGTTCCCGACAAGGTCTCCGATTTTCTGAAGTCCATGGCGCGGGAAGTCGTTTCGGAATATCGGCACAGTCCCGAACTGCGCTGGCTCGCACTTTGATCCGCTCCGCGATCTTCCCTTACGGCGACGACCGATGGCCGGGCCGCACCTGGCCGGTGAGAGCCAGCCGGGTGCATATCCGGAGCCGCCCGTGCAATCAGCCGCTCAATTCGCGGCGACTGCCGCGGCCATCACCTTGGCGGTCTCGTCATAGTGCCGCCAGAGATCGGGATCGACCGGGTTCGGCGCGCCGAAATAGCCATCCGGCGTCAGGCGACGTGCCTGTTCGGCGCCCTTGCGCCACTCCTGAAGGTCCTCGATGGTCAGGCGGGTCGGCTCCAGCCCGCGCAGCGCGCCATAGTCCACCGTGTCCGGGAAATAACGCACGATGGCGGCGGTCTCGTATTCGTCGGCATGGACGCCGAGAATGCCGGTCAGCTTGAAATCCTCCAGCGCCGGCACCGGCTCCCACGGCACCCAGATCGGCTCCTTGCCGGTGAGGCCGATGCGCTCATACATCCGCCAGCGGAACGGCGCATAGAGCCAGCGCGCGCCGGTGCGCCCCTTGGCATGCAGCGCCGTCAGCACATCCCGGATCATCTCGTTGTGGACGCGGTCGCCATGATGGCTGACGATCAGCACATCCTCGAAGCCATTGCCGACCAGCGACTCGACCACGTCCGTCAGCAGCATGGCCGAGGTTTCTGGACGAATGCGGAAGGAGCCGGTGAATTCGGCGAGAATGCCATTGATACCCCAGTAGAACGGCGGGGCGATCACGGCCTCGCGGCCGGCCTCTGCCATGTAGCGGCGCGTGAGGCGGCACAGTTCCAGCGCGATGAAGGCGTCGGTGCCGAGCGGCAGATGCGGCCCATGGCATTCGATGACGCCGACAGGCAGCAGCGCCACGGCCTTGCGGGCTGCGGCCTCCTTGAGCTGCGCGGCGGTCATCTCCGCGATGGTGTCCTTGAGCAAGGCGCTGTCGGCCATCGGCAATCTCCCTCTCCTGCGCGATCAGACGGTGATCAGCGCCTGCACTTTTCCAAAATCGGCGAGCAGCTCGTCCGAACGTCCTTCCAGCACGATGCGGCCACGGTCCAGCACGATGGCGCGGTCGCTCAGCCGCAAGGCGTCCTCGGCATGCTGCTCGACCAGCACCGTGGCAAAGCCGCTGTCCGCCCGCAAGCGGCGCAGCGTCTCCTCCAGCTCCTCGACGATGACCGGTGCGAGCCCCTCGAACGGCTCGTCCAGCAGCAGCATGCGCGGATTGGTCATCAGCGTGCGGCCGATGGCGAGCATCTGCTGCTCGCCGCCGGAAAGCTTGTCGCCCATGTTGCGGCGGCGCTCCGCGAGGCGCGGAAACAGCTCGTAAACCTGCCGCAGGTCGAACCGGCCCGGGCGGCGCGCCACCAGCAGATTTTCATCCACCGTCAGCGACGGGAAGATATCGCGCTCCTGCGGCACCCAGCCGAGCCCGAGCCGGACCCGCTCATACGGCGCCAGCCCGCTGAAATCCGCGCCGTCCCAGCGCAGCACGCCGGCGAAGCGGCGGACATGGCCCATGATGGCCAGCATCAGCGTCGTCTTGCCGACACCGTTGCGGCCGAGCACGGCGAGCCCCTCGCCTTCGCTGAGCGCAAGATCGAGATTCTCGATGACGATGGCTTCGCCATAGCCGGCGGACAGGCCCTGGATTTCAAGCAGCGGCATGATGCCCCCGTCGTCCCAGATAGACCTGCCGCACCCGGTCGTCGGCGGAGATTTCCGCCGGCGTTCCTTCCGTCATGATCTGGCCCCCGACCAGCACGGTGATGCGCTCGGCGAAGCGGAACACCAGCCCCATGTCGTGCTCCACGAACAGCAGCGTCAGGTCCCGCGGCAAGGCGTGGATGCGCTCGAAGATGGCTTCGCTCTGCGCCGCCGGCACGCCCGCCGCCGGCTCGTCCAGCACCAGCACGCGCGGCTTGGTCGCCAGCGCGATGGCGATCTCGATCAGGCGCTGCGCGCCATAGGGCAGCGAATGGACCGGCCGCTCCGCCAGCGCGTCGAGATGCACGAAGGCGAGGTGCGAACGGGCCTCGTCGATCACCGCCTTGTCCGACGCGGCGAGCCGCCAGAAGGCGCGGGTCTTGCGCTCGCGCTCGAAGATGGCGAGCGTCACGTTCTCCAGCACGGTGAGGCCGCGGAACAACTGGTTGATCTGGAAGGTGCGCGCAAGGCCATGGCGCACCCGCGCGGCCTGCGACAGATGGGTGACATCCTCGCCGCCGATACGCACGGTTCCGGAGGAAGCCGGAATCGCGCCGGTGAGGGCATGAACCAGCGAGGTCTTGCCGGCGCCGTTCGGGCCGATCAGCGCATGGCGCGCGCCGGCCGCCACGGTCAGCGACACGTCGCCGACAGCGGTGAAATTGCCGAACCGGACCGTCAGCCCGGAGGTCTCGATGGCCGTCGTCATGTGCGGCGCTCCATGCGGCGGGCGAGGCCAGCGAGCGCGCCGGCGATGCCGCTGCGCAGAACGAAGACGGACAGCATCAGCACGATCCCGATGCCGAGATGCCAGTATTTCGGGCTGATGACGGACAGCATGTCCTTGAGATAGCCGAAGGTCGCAGCGCCCAGCACCACGCCGGGAATGCTGCCGGTGCCGCCGAGGGTCGCCATCATCATCACTTCGGCCGACCGCTCGAAGCCGAGCATGTCCAGCGAGGCGAAGCGGCTGGTCTGCGCCAGCAGCGCGCCGGCGACGCCGGCGATGGCGCCGGACATGATGTAGGTGACGGCCAGATGGCGGTTCACCGGCGCGCCGATGGCGTGCATCCGGCGGACATTCTCGCGGATGCCGCGCAGCGCGACGCCGAAGGGCGACGAGGTGACCAGCAGCAGAAAGAGATACACGACGGCCAATACGGCGAGCGTGTACCAGAACGCCGTCTTGCCCATGAAATCGAATGAATAGAGCCCCAGCAGCCGGCCGACCTCGAAGTCGGGCATGCCGTCCGCGCCGCCGGTCAGCCAGTTGGCCTTGTTGGCCGCCTCGAAGAACAGGAAGCCGATGCCCAGCGTCACCAGCAGCCGCGTCAGGTCGTTGCCGACCACGACGATGCGGGTGAGCAGCCCGGCCACCGCGCCGCTGACGAGAAAGGCGAGCACGAGGACGACGAGCGGATCGGACACGCCATGCTTGCCGAGAATGGCCGTCGTGTAGGCGCCGATGCCGAAAAACACCGCATGGCCGAGCGACACGACGCCGGCATGGCCCTGCAACAGATCGTAGGACAGGGCGAAGATCGCCAGAATGAACAGATGCGCGATCAGGCCGAGCTGGCCGGGAAACAGGAAGTAGCTCGCCACCGCGACCAGAAAGAGCGGCAGGCCGATGCCGATGCGCATGATGCTGCTGGTGACGCCGCTCATGCCGTGCGCCCTCCCGCGAGACCCTTGGGGAAAAACACCATCATCACCACCAGCACCGCATAGATGACGAAACCGCCGATCTCCGGCACGAAATATTTGAACAGGGCATCGATCACCCCGATGAAGATCGCCGCGGCGAAAGACCCGGCAATCGACCCCGGCCCGCCGATCGCCACGACCATCAGGACGATGACCAGATATTTGAGCGGGAAGGTCGGATCGAGGCCGAGAAAGCCGACGGCCAGCGCGCCGCCGAGGCCCGCGAAGGCCGCGCCGAGGCCGAATGTCAGCGAGAACAGCAGTGAGACGTTGATACCCATGCCTTCGGCGGTGCGCCGGCTGTCGACCGCCGCGCGCACCCTGGCGCCATAAAGCGTGTAGTTGAACAGGGCGATCAGCGCAGCGGCTGCCACGAGCCCTGCGCCGATCAGAAAGATGCGATAGCCGGTGATGTCGAGGCCGAGCACGGAAATGCGCTGCGACAGCCAGCCCGGCAGCAGCATGGGCTGCTGCTGCGGTCCGAAAATGATGTTCGCCACGGCGCCCGCTGCGAAGGCGAGGCCGATGGAGAACAGCACCTGCTGCAATTCCGGCATGGGATAGACATGCCGGATCACAAGCTTTTCCGCCACGGCGCCGAACAGGCCGGTCGCGAGAAACGCGACCGGCAGGAGCAGGAGGAAGGGAACGCCATAGCCGTTCATCAGGGTCACCGCCACATAGCCGCCGAACATCGCGAAGGCGCCGTGAGCGAGGTTGATGAAGCGCATCAGGCCAAGCGTCACCGACAGGCCGATGGAGAACAGGAACAGAAGCATCCCATAGGCGATGCCATCGACGATGACGGAGACGATTCCGGCCATGAGTCAGTTCGCCTTAGTTTGCCGTCCCCTTGATGTTCTCGAAGGTTTCTTCCGTGGCGTTGACCCACTTCCCGTCCTTCTGAACACCGCGGCGGATATACATGTTCTGCACGATGTCGCGGGTCTTGGGATCGATGGAGATCGGGCCGCGCGGGCTGTCGACCTTGGCTTCCTTGAGAGCGGCGAGGAGGGAATCCGCGTCGGTCTTGCCGCCGGTCTTTTCCAGCGCCTGATAGATCAGCGCCATGCCGTCGTAGCCCTGCACGGTGCGCGCGCTGGGCACCGCATTCGCCCCCATCATGTCATGGAAGCCTTTCAGGAACTTCTCGTTGGCCGGGTTCTTCAGGTCCGGCTGGTAGTTCAGCGAGGACACGACGCCGTCCACCGCATCACCCATGGCGGCGAGCATGCTCTCGTCCACCACGTCGCCGCTGACGATGAGCTTGATGCCGGCCTTGGCAAGGTTGCGCTCCTTCGCCTGCTTCATGAAGGCCACCGAAACGTCTCCGCCAGGGTTGAAGGCAAAGATGGCTTCCGGCTTGGCCTCGATCGCCCGTTGCAGGAACGGCGAATATTCCATCGCCGAAACGGGCGTGCGCGCGCCGCCGACGATCTTGCCGCCGCCTCCCTCGAAGACCTTCTTGAAGGCGCCTTCCATTTCGATGCCGGGCGCGAAATCCGCCACCAGAGTGTAGACCGTCTTGATGTTGTTCTTGAGCGCCCAGCGCGCCAGCGGCTCGGCGAACTGCGCGGCGGTGATCGAGACGCGGACGAAATATTCCGAACGCGGCAGCACCGCAGCGCCGGTGGCGTTGACGAGAATGGCCGGCTTCTTGGCCTCATTCAGCAGCGTTGCAACCGACATTGCGGTGGGTGTGAAGCTGTAGCCGAGGATGACATCGGCGCCGTTGCGCACGATCAGTTCCTGGGTCAGGCGGCGGGCAAGGTCGCCAGAGCCGGGGCCCTGATCGTCGCGCACGACCATCTCGACCGGAACGCCGGCGGCCGTGTTCCCATGAAGCTTCTGATAAAGCTTCATGCCATCCTCGTAATGCCGGCCCTGATCCGCATAGGTTCCGGACAGCGGCAGCACGACGCCGACCGTGAGCTTCTTCTGCTGAGCCTGTGCGCCCCCGCCCCAGATCAACGCTGCTGTGGCGAGCGAAACCGCAACGCCGAGCGACAACTTCATTCTGTTCATTTTTTCCGCCTCTGAATGACGCGTCAAAAAACATGACAAGATCAGTCATTCCGATCCTGCTCTCACAGCATGGCAGGGCGGTCGCAGGGAATTCAAGCCCACATTCTATTCAACCGTAAAATTGTCCGATCAAATCAGCTCGCACCCGCGAATGGATCGGTCGTGTCTCTGGCGGGCGTTCATAAAAGACAAGAAAGGTTCTAAAAATAACAACATGGGTGTCGCGGCCGCTGCCCGCAGTTCGGCCGCTGCCGGACCCGGATCACACTGGAGAGCGGCGCAGGCAGCGTGAATTCCTCAAGCAGCCGTATATGGTCGTGTGGCAACATCGCCCTCAGGCGTATCGCAGACTGCGGCGGCTTCGCGCCCTATGACGCAAACCGCCGACTGCACACCGCCGATTGCACGCCGGACCCGATTGCACGCCAAAGCGTTTTCGGGCGAAGCGGGGACGGCGGCGTGCAGGAATACGCGTCACAACAAAACTGGAGCTTTGGCTTTGATTCCATCAAAGCCAGAAATGCCCTAGCTCGCGAGCGGCATCGGATCGTCCGCCGGGGCGGGGATGTCGAAAACATTGGCCGTGAGGCACGTCATCGCAAAGCTGCCGGTGGCGGCGGTCATCGCGATCAGCCTGTCCTGCCCCAGCACCTTCAGCGCCTGCGCATAGGTCTCGTCCGAAAGCGTCTTGCGGTCCAGCATCTCCCGGGCGGCCGCATAGCACATGGCCTCGGCAGCGTCCGGCAGGTCCGGCGTCTCGCCCGCATTGATGGCCTTGATCGCCGCCTCCGGTATGCCGGCCTGCAACGAGGCCCGCACCTGCGCGAACCAGGGGTAGCGCGCGCTGAAATGCCGGGCGACGACAAGGTTCACAACCTGCTGTTCGCGGCGCGAGAGCGGCGTCCCGGCAAACGCCTCGCGCAGGCCCTGCGCGCCCTCGAACAGCGACGGTAGACGGATATAGGCATAATACGGTCCGCCGAGGGGGCTGCCGGAAGCGACGGCGCTGTCATAGACGCGCGCCTGTTCTTCGGTCATCTCCGACCGGTCGAGGATCTTGATCCGGGACATCTCTCTGAACTCCAATTTGCGAGGCTGTCTCGCCATTGCGGCAAGCCAGCTTCATCGCATGTCATGACATCACCGCAACAATCGGCACGCGCGGCGTTCCCCGCCGCGGCTAGAGCCCGATCGTGACGGACTTGATCTCGGTGAAGGCTTCGATACCTTCGCGGCCGCTCTCGCGACCCCAGCCGGACTGTTTGAAGCCGCCGAAGGGAATGTTCGGATCAAGGCCGCCGCCATTGATGCGGACGGTTCCCGCCCGGATCTTCTTCGCCATCTTGTGCGCGACGGAAAGGTCGCGGGTGAAGATGAGCGCCGAAAGGCC
>Ga0180218_1000648_pt1 | contig 28504 bp, 41 predicted proteins | sample eDN3rd37CKraftBY_FD_151334 | JGI IMG/M metagenome (GOLD analysis project Ga0180218, IMG submission 151334) | Enriched backyard soil microbial communities from Emeryville, California, USA - eDNA 3rd pass 37_C Kraft BY (version 2) (version 2) | ecosystem: Environmental > Terrestrial > Soil >... | reverse complement strand
TGCCGCGCAGCGTCAGGAGCAGGCCCCGATCGAAGATTTCGACCCAGCCGCGTCCATCCTCGCTCTGGTCACGCCCGAGGTCGAGGCCGGTGATTTCCGAGCGGCGCAGGCCACCGGCAAAGCCGATCAGCAGCATGGCCCGGTCGCGCAGGCCACGCAGGCTTGCCCGGTCGAGCGTCTCCAGCATGGCGATCAGGTTTTCCGGCAGGATCGCCTCCTTCTGCCGCGGCGGGGCGGCATGCCTGTTGCGGATGCCGGCAAGGACGGTGGCGATGGCGCGGTCCTTGCGGTCGAGCTTTTCTCCGCCGCGCTGGGCATAGTTCCAGCAAAGCGACGACAGCCGCCGTTCGATGGTCGAAACGCTCATCGGCCTGCCGGCGCCTGCAGACGTGGTTGCGGCACTGCCGGCGGCACAGGCGGTGATGTAGAGGCCGACCACCTGCGGGTCGGCAGGAAGAAGCGGAAGACTCTGCCGCCGGCACCAGGCGGCAAAGTGCTTCCAGTCGGAGGCATAGGCACGCCGGGTATTGGCGGAGGCGGCGGCCTCGATATAGGCGCGGGCGCGATCGGTGAGATCCTGCAGATGCGCGGTCGCGCCGGAACGGCCTTCCGGGGAAGGGGAGGGGAGGACCGTCGACACCGGCGCAAGCGAAACATTAACCGCAAGCGCTGTATTATCCGCCGGCGTAGCGTGTTCCGGAGCGGGCTTTTCGCTGTTCTGCTCGACGAGAGAGGTCATATCCTCATAAGAGGGCATAACGAGCGATAATGCAAGATTATCGTTCATTATGGAGGTTCGACAAGCCGTGCGGTTTTATGGGCGCTTTGTGGCATTAACCGCACGATTGCTGTAGTCTTCCCGGCATGGATTCGCGCGTCATCTCCGTTCCGGTCCCCGCATCGCCCTTGCCGCACATTCCCGGCTGGGCGCTGCCGCGCGGCCACGAGCCGGGAGACCTCGACGCCGCTTTTGCCGCCGGCATCACCTTGAAATCGCTGGACGATCTTGTCCGCGCCGCGCCCATTTGGGCCGGTTGCTGGCGTGCGCGTCAGGCGCTGAAATGCGCCGCCGCCGCGATCCGGCTGACGGGCCGCAGCGAGGATGAGGCGGCGTTGCGGGATGCGCTTTTGCTCACCGCCGCCGGTGACGATCCCGGTCCGGCCGGCCGGGTGTTCTTGGCCACCAAGAGGTTTTCTGCGCGAAAACCCGGCTTTTCGACGAAAAGCGTGATGGAACTGGCCGATCTGCTGGACCTCGCCTGGGATGAGCGGCTTGCCGAAACCGTCGACCATGGCGACAGGATGCTACAGGCCGGGCGGCCGGCCCCCTTCGCCGCGGCGGACTTCGTGTCGGCGATCTGCGCCGCGCGCCCGGATGCCGAGCCGCTCGCATGGATGCTGGGCGATGGGCTGATCGCCGTAATGCTGAAATGGGATGTTGCCGTGCCGCTGCTGATGGCCGAGCGCTATGGCCCGGCCTTCAAGACGATTGGGGGCAGGGGACGCGTGCGCCCGGGCGATCCGACCTTTGCCCGGGCCGTCTGCCTTGCCCTGACCGAAGGAGCCGGCGCGGCGTTGCGTTCGGCATCGGAAATCGCCCGCCGGGCGGATGCGCTTGTCGCCGCCGCGCCGAAGGTCCGCACCCGGGGCGCCGGCGCGGTCATCGCGAAACTGCTCGAGGACGATGCCGTGCCGGCTTCGGCCCCGGGCAGCGGCCTCTCGCGCTGGGCGGCGACCCGGCTGTTCGACCGGCTGGAAGGCTTTGGCGCCGTGCGGGAGCTGTCCGGCCGCACCTCGTTTCGGATCTATGGATTGTGACGATGGTTGAACCGGACGCAAGCGGCACGCGGCGAAACCGCAGATCGACATCGGAGGACGACGTCCTTCTGGATCGGGAGCTGGCGGATCTGCCGCCGGACCTGCGCTGGCGCGAATGGATGCTGCGCGTCGAGGCGGTGATTTTTGCTGCGGCAGAGCCGGTCAGCCGGGAGGCGTTGGCCCGTGTCGTCGGCAGGGACTGCAGCATCGACCTCCTGATCGACGACCTGCGTGAGGAGCTTCGGTCCCGGCCCTACGAGATCGTCTTCGTCGCCGGCGGATGGCAGCACCGAAGCCGCTCGGCTTACGCTTCCGCGATCCGGGCGTCGCAGGCATCGACGCGGAATGCGGCGCCGGCGCTCTCCGATTTCGAGGCCATGGTGCTGATGGCCATCGCCTATTTCCAGCCGATCACCCGCGGCGACCTGTCGAAGATTTTCGGCAAGGAGGTCAGCCGCGACACGATCGCCAGCCTGCGCAACGCCAATTTCCTCGCCTCCGGCCCGCGCAGCCCGACGCCGGGCGCGCCCTACACCTATGTCACGACGAAGCAGTTCCTCTCAGCCTTCGGCATGGAGACGCTGCGCGATCTGCCCGACGTCGAGGCGCTGGAGGATGCCGGGCTGCTCAGCCGCAAGGGCGTGCAGGAGGAAGTCTTGGTGGCAGTCGAGGGCGAGGAAGAATAGATTATGATTAGGTGCGCGGAGAGTCTTCGTATCACGCGCTTTATGGCCGCATCGGTTCAGGCCAGCTCGTCGATATTCTGGCGAAGCAGCGCCGGAAACGCCTTCAGGCCACTTTGTTGAAGTCCGTCGATGAAGGCTTCGACGGACGGCATTGTCTTGCGGAGATTGTGCCGGGCTCGTTTGATGCTGGACATCAGCGCCTCGGGAAACGCCGCGTGCAGGCCGATGAGGAAATCATCCGGAGACTGGCTGGTTACACCGTAGGAAGCAAGGTCTCTTGCCGGAAAGTCCCTGAGATTCCAAGTAACGATAAGGGAGGCTTTCCCAGCGATGGCGGCTGCCAGAACGTGCCGGTCGTCAAGGTCAGGTAGGCGGAGGTTCTGGATCAAGCGGTGATAGTCGGAGACGTCCGCATCCGGCAGGACGGCCTTCATCCTGTTTCGCGTGGCTATAGGCGTTCGATGGGCAATGCCTGCGTGTTGGCTGCGAGATTGCGAATCCACTCGTCATGAATGTCGTCCGTCCAGCGTGCCTCGACGAGACCGTCGAAGGCGCACTGGATCAGGACGTTGCGTAGATGGAAGGGATAGAGGACGCAGGCATCATAGACCGCGACGGGCGGTTTAGAGGCCATGGGTCTGAATGAGGTCCTCTGTGTCGTCGGCAAGCGCATCCATCGCGGCCTGACGGGTGTCGAGCCTGGATTTCAGCGCGAGTACGTCCTTCAAAAGGGCGCGGCGATGCTTACCCACGTAACGGAACGGCAGATCGCCCCGGTCCATCCGCAGGACGACGAGGGGACGGGAGATGCCCAGGATCGCGGATGCCTCGGTTGGGCTCAGTTCCTGGTCCTCGGCCAGGACAGCAACACGCTCTCCGCGCAGCATGTGCGCTAGGAGGGCTTCAACCGCGGCAGCAGCCGAGGGCGGAATCGAGAGCTTTTGTTCGCGGCCGCCCTCATGATGGACGTGAAGCTCCAGCCTGTCGCCTGCAGCGAGCTTCGGTAGGGGCAAGGCTATTCTGCGGTCCCGATCCGACAATCCGGCGAAATGAATGAGCTGGCTGGCCATGGTGCGGTCTCCTTGGCCGCAATATAGTGGGTCAGGCGATTAACTGCAATAACTGAAATCCACGAATGATGCTATGCCGTGGCGATCTTGTCGTCACAGCCAATGATACCCGGAAGCAGTCGAGCCGAGCATCGTCAAATTCGCTTGGGTGTCGGCGCCCTCTGGTTTCACATGTTCACCCCAGACTCTATAAGAAGCGCTCAAGCGCGCGGCGTTACGCGCCAGCCAATGCGAGATAGGTGGCATGAAGCAGCAGTTCGACTTGTTCGGAACGGGGGAGGTGAGGGAGCCCGAAGCGAAGGCCCAGTCCGTCCCCAGGGACGGCGTGCAGGGTGTTCAGGATAAGATCGACATGGTCCACCGGCTCGAAGAAACCGGCCGCTATCGCGTTCTGCGGAAACTGGAGCCTCGCGCCACCGCAGATGCGCCGCGGCCCGGCTTTCCGTTGCAGGGCGTCATCGTCGATACGGAGACCACAGGCCTCAACGCCCGCAAGGACGAAATCATCGAGATCGGGATCGTCGCCTTCAGCTTCGACGAGGTTGGAAACATCGGTGATGTCACGGGTATCTATGGCGGCCTGCGGCAGCCAAGTGTCGCCATTCCCGCCGACATCACGCGGCTGACCGGCATCACGGATGCCATGGTGGCCGGCCAGACGATCGACATTGCCCGGGTGCAGGCCCTGATCGAACCCACCGATCTGATCATTGCTCACAATGCCGGCTTCGACCGCCCCTTCTGTGAAACCTTTTCCTCGGCCTTCGCGCCGAAGGCGTGGGCTTGCTCGGTCTCCGAAATCGACTGGTCGGCACGGGGTTTCGAGGGAACGAAGCTTGGCTACCTCATCGGGCAGGCCGGTTACTTCCATGATGGACACCGCGCCGTCGACGACTGCTTTGCGCTGCTCGAGGTTCTGGCCCAGGGCGGACCGGAGCAAGGCAACACACCGTTCGCCGAACTCTTTGCGGCAAGCCAACGCTCGCGGGTCCGCATCTTTGCCGAGCACAGCCCCTTCGAGATGAAGGACCATCTGAAGGCCCGCGGCTACCGATGGTCGGACGGAAGCGACGGGCGGCCGAAATCCTGGTGGGTCGAGGTCGCGGACGACATGCTCGACGACGAAATCCGCTATCTGCGTGCCGAAATCTACCGCTGGCCCGATGCCGATCCTCCGATCCGGCGCCTCACCGCCCTCGAGCGCTTCAAGGCGTGAGCCAACACAACAACGGTACACCACCGAAGCGCACCTATTGGCATACCTCACCAGAGGTTCACCCAGTTTCATCGACCGTCAGTCCGACCACTTATTGGGCTAGCGCGACCTGAAGGCCTCGATCATCGCCTTTGAAACGTCGCCGGGGAAACAGACCGGCGAATATCCACCCGGCTTGCTATAGGCGCTCCGTTTGCCGCAGCGCCTGCCTGCCCGGTCCCGGCTGTATGGACACGCACATGAGCTCGGATAGGAGTCGAGCGATTCCGCGATAATGCGCTGGATCAAGACAGAGTCCGGGACGACGGGAACGGCAACCTCGACCTCCTCCGGCTTTTTCTCCTTCCTTGCTGGTGCGGCCTTCGTCCTGGTCTCGGTTTCGGAAAGGAAGCGGGTGGCGATCCATCCCTCATGCTGGGTGAGATCATCTCGAATTCTGGACCAATCTCCCGCTTGCTCCATCAGGAAGACCTTTCTCCCGGCATTGAAACGATCGATGATAGGATCGGTCGTTGAGGGGCCAGATCGAAATCCGACGCGCTTGCCCGACACATAGCGGATAGGAGTATCGGCAGGCCGAAGCTCCAGGCCATCGCTGGACGGCGTCTCGACCTTCATGCTTGAGAGTTCGCGCGCCGGTTTTGCGGAGACCTCTACCGGTTCGATATCAGCCGCCTGCTCAACGCGGGAAGGCACTGCATCCTGGGACGAAGGCACGGTTGATCCATCGTCCGTCTGCCTGAAGAACGCATAGATCAGCAGGGCGCCTATGAGCCAGTATCGTTTCTTCATCCCCAATCCCCGCCGAATTCTGGCTCACATGAAGCCGGCCGACAAGTCTAGGGCGAGAATGAAGTCTGATTTCCCGTTCGTCGTGAATTTGCTACTATAGCCCCTCGTGATCGGAGGCTGGACAATGACAGGATGGGATCGCTCGCCTGGACCGGACAATGACTATGCTAGCGCCCAGCCCACATCGTCTGTCTGGCGCGGTACCCTCGTCATGGTGCTCGTGCTCTTCGCGGCGGGGCTTGTCATCGGCTGGCTCTCATAGAGCCGGCGGCCATCGCTTCAGCGCTGCGCTATAGAACCGCTCCCGAGCGGATGCTTCGGTATCCGCTCGAGTACTGTCATCCTGGGTTCGGTCTGGCTGGCCTATGCGGCTTCCCAGACCTGGTTCAAGATTCTGGCTGCGAGTGCCGCTTTGTCCTGCGGCAGGAACCGACCATAGTGCTGTTGCACCACATCCGGCGTATCCTGGATCGCGTAGCTCGCCTGCTCGTAGGAACCCGTCTGCTTGAGAATGTGGGTTGCAAGGATGTCGCGAAGGTTATGAGGACCATGCGGTAGCAAGCCCTTGATGGCGCCGCGACCAGTATAGGGATTGTAGATGCCATATCGCTGGATCACGGTCCGCCAGGCTTCGTAGAATTTGGTGGAGTCGTATGCCGCATCAAGGCTCGTCGTCTTCACCGTCTTGACGAACAAGGTGCCGGGATCCTTCGCCGTGCCGAGCAAAACGCCGCTATGTCGGTCGATATAGGCTTCGAGGTATTTGTAGAGATCGAGCAAGTCCGGCAAGATGAGGCGGAATGGCTTTTGCCCGAAGAAGGAGGAGCCCGAGTTCTTGAAGGCGACCGACGGGATGAGCACCTCCCAACCTTGCTCGCGGTCGCTCCAGCGCAACTCGCCGCATTTCATGTCTTCGAGACGCCGTTCCGAGGTTGGGAAATGATGGCGCGGGCAGACACGAAGCTGGCGAAGGTTCTTTTGCCGAAGCCCGAGGTGCAGGCCAAGGCGAAGCAGAAGGAAGGATCGAACGGCTTCCGCGGCCGCACGGGGATAGCGGTCTGACTACCAAACGAGCCTGGAGCAGATCGCATCCGTCATGGCCGCCCTCCCGTGTTACGTAAAAGTCCGTGTCAGCGACTTAATCAAACAAGTCATGGAGCCCGTTGCACGGGGCCGCATCGCCGTGCCCACCCATCCCAACCCGTGACGAGCGCCAGTCTCCCGGCAGGTGTCATCGGGATTCATTTCTGGGCGAATGTTTCGCCGGTTGTTGACAAGAATCTCGTCCGTCAGGTCAAACAGGCAGGTTCCCTATCGAGATGGAGCCCGATGACTGGAGCAGCGGTGATGTCTGCTGGGTTCTCGCCGTCAGCGCGTTCCTTGGCCGGGGCGGCTTGGCCCTGGTCAACCTACGGCTCCATGACCGCAAGTACCTCAAATAGGAGGCCTTCGTTCTCGGTTGGCGGAGCGAGCGGGCGACCTTTGAAGCGGCGCCTATGAGCCGCGTTCAAGGCAAGGCGTTGGCTTGATCGTGCCCCAGCCTGGCCAAAAATTTTTCGGTACACAAGCGCCTTTCCAGCTGCCCTTGCGCGAATTCCATGGCGGATTTTTCGCTGCCGATGCACATACGCTGGATTGTTCCGAGAAAGGTGACGCGCTTGAGAGACCTCGACGACCACAGTGTTGCAATCATGCCCAGCAACCCTGCGCTTTCCTCATTGAAAGTCGCTTGGGAAGGCGATCCGTCCGGGAACAAAGACCATTCGACCCGCCGCCTGGATCGGGCGGCGGGTGTCCCGGCAAGGACGGCCGCTAGGCGGCATCCAGGCTAGTGGTCTTCACCGTCTTGACGTACAGCGTGCGGGGATTCTTTGCGCTACCGAGCAGGACGCCACGGTGCCTGTCGATTAGGCCTCGAGATTATTGTAGAGGGCGAGCAGGTCCGGTAGGATGAGCCGGAACGGCTTTTGTCCGAAGAAGGACGAGCCCGAATTCTTGAGGGCGACGGACGGGATGATCACTTTCTAGCCCTGTTCACGCTCGCTCCAGCGCAGCTCGCCGCATTTCATCTCCTCCAGACGGCGCTCCGCCGTCGGATGGTGCCCCTGCGGGCAAAGACGGAGCTGGCGCAGGTTCTTCTGCCGCAGGCCGAGGTGAAGGCCGAAGCGAAGCAGGAGGAAGCGACTGGACTGTTGATTTTCAGTTGGACTTGGATCACTTTTTTCGCGCTGTATCATGTAACTAAGCTTATGGTGTTGACTGAACATCTTTTCAGCGTTTGAGCGGATCTCTTTGAAATGAAAAAGTGGCTCAAAATCGTGCGGTATTCAGCACCGCTGCATACGGCTGTGCCGGATGGCCAAGTGACTGCCAGCATTTGAAAATTTTAGTACAGATGCATAGTAGAACTACCGGATCGTTGGTTCACATCCCTTCAAGAGCGGGCATCACTAGCTCTCTCTGAGTGCCCAAACACTTGCTGCAGATCGGCTTGGTTGAGCGTCTCTCGTTCGAGAAGCAGGCGCGACATCGTTTCCAGGACGTCCCTGCGCTCCTCGAGCAGCCGGACGGCACGCGCGAAGGCCTCTTCCACGATGTGCTTGACCTCCTCGTCGATAGCGGCGGCGGTTTCGTCGGAATAGCCCCGCTCCTGCGGCCCGTAATAGGGCTGGTCCGTTGCCAGGAAGGAGCGGCGGTCCTTCTCCAACGCGACGTGCCCCAGGCGCTCCGTCATGCCGTAGCGGGTGACCATCGCCCGAGCGATGTCCGTCACCTTCATCAGGTCGTCGGCGGCGCCCGTCGACAGATGGCCGAAGACGATCTTCTCCGCCGCGCGGCCGCCGAGCAGCACGGTCATCTTGTTCTCCAACTCCTCGCGCGTCATCAGGAAACGATCTTCCGTGGGCGCTGGATCGTGTAGCCCAGCGCGCCGATGCCGCGCGGGATGATCGAAACTTTGTGTACCGGATCGACGCCGGGCATGGCCATGGCGACGAGCACATGACCGATCTCGTGATAGGCAACGATCTCGCGTTCCCTGGGATTGAGCAGCCGGTTGCGTTTCTCGAGGCCGGCGACGATGCGCTCGACGGCATTGTTGAAGTCTTCCATGGCCACGGCATCCGCCTTGCGGCGCGTGGCGAGCAATGTCGCCTCGTTGACGAGATTGGCAAGGTCGGCGCCGGTGAAACCCGGCGTGAGCGCCGCGATCTCATCCGGCGAGACGTCGGGTGCAAGCTTCGCCTTCGTCAGGTGCACGCGGAGGATTTGAATCCGGCCTTCCTTGTCAGGCCGGTCGACCAGAACCTGCCTGTCGAACCGGCCGGCGCGCAGCAATGCGGGATCGAGTATTTCGGGCCTGTTCGTCGCGGCAAGCAGGACGAGGCCGCTCGACGCATCGAAGCCATCGAGTTCGACCAGGAGCTGGTTGAGCGTCTGCTCCTTCTCGTCGTGCCCGCCCGACATCGGACCGATGCCGCGCGCCCGGCCGAGCGCGTCGAGTTCGTCGATGAAGATGATCGCCGGCGCCTTTGCGCGGGCCTGTTCGAACAGGTCGCGCACGCGCGCGGCACCCACGCCGACGAACATTTCCACGAATTCGGAGCCCGAAATTGAGAAGAACGGAACGCTCGCCTCTCCCGCGACGGCCCTCGCCAGGAGCGCCTTGCCTGTGCCGGGCGGGCCAACGAGAAGGATACCCTTCGGCATGCGCCCGCCCAAGCGGCCATAGCCCTGCGGATCCCTGAGGAAATCGACGATTTCCTTCAATTCGTCCTTCGCCTCGTCAACGCCGGCGACATCGTTGAAGGTCACGCCCGTAGCGGTCTGGACATAGACCCTGGCCTTGGTCTTGCCGATCTGCATGAGCCCGCCTCCGACGCCGCCGCCCATCCGCCGGAGCATGAAGATCCATATGCCGGCGAAAAGCGCGACGGGAACGATCCAGGACAGGAGATCGCGCAGGAAGGTGCTCTCGATCTGCCCCGTTACAACCACGCCGTGTTCCTGCAGGTCGCGGGCAAGGTCGGGCTCGACGCGCGTGGTGACGAACATCGGCCGATCCCCCACCGGCTGCTTGAAGCGGCCCTGGATGAAGCGATCGGACACAGATACCTCGGCGATCTGGCCTTCCTTCAGGTATTTCTCGAATTCGCTGTAGGGAATCTAGACGACTTGTGTCGCCGTCGCGAAGAGATACTGGAAAAGCATCAGTCCGAACAGGGCCGCAGCCCAGTACCAGATATTGAACTGTGTCTTCCTGTTCATCTCCATGGCTGTCCATCCTCTAATCGGGCGTTTCCACTAAGCGTCGGTGTGTGGCTTGTCCAGGACCTTTCCGATGCACCGGCCCCGCAGATCGAGACCAGTCAAAGAAGCAGGCCCGCGCAGTGCGGGCCTGCCATGAGTCATGCATGAGAGAAGGGCTTGTTTGTGGTAAACCACAAGCTGGCCGCGGCAATGCCGGCAACCACGATGCCGATCACCACATGCGAAGCCGTTGCAGCGCCGAGATCGGAAAAGCTGAGGATCCAAGGCGCGACGATTGCCCAAAGGCCGAGCGCGAGGTTGGCCCATTCCTCATACTCCCGGAACGCGACGACGGCTGTGGCTGCGATCACCGCGACCGCCGCGCCGACCAGCCATGCGTTCCATGCCGCGGACGCTTCGTTCGAGAAGCCGAGTAGCCACGGGCTGACGGCGAGAGCGAGGCCGGCAACGATATTGGCGATATCGAAAGCCGTGCGATTTTCGAAGAGTTTCATCGTTCATTCCTCCTTTCGGTTGGGTTGCGTCATCAGTGAACCGTCTCCCGCGCGCGGGAGGCGGGTGCGGCGGCGGCAGTTTCGCGGCTGTCGCCGCCAAGCCGGGGAACGGGAACGAGTTGGGGAAGGGATTGCTTTGCGTCCTGTACGGGAAGAAACGGCGCCAGTTCGTCCCGTCTGAACAGACCGGCCGCAATCTCTCGGAGCGCCAGGTCGACCATGTTGGCCTTGCGCCTGTCGAGCCTCGGTTCGGCGCCGCGGTTAAGCGCCCGACCGCGCGCGGCAGCGGCAAGCGTCAGGGCGAACCTGTTCGGCAGAACCTTCTCGCAATCGAAGACGACATGTGGATCCATCCTTGCACCTCATGCTGCTTTTTGTGTGACTTGATTATCCTGGCCGGCAGCAGTCTCACGCTCCAGCGAAAGCAACGCCTGCTCGACCTCGTGGAGGCGGGACGGCCGTCTGTTCTCGGGCATGCCTTCGTTGGTCGCCTGATCGATCAGATATTCCGTCCAAGCCCAGTTCATGAGGATCGACCGCTTGGCCTCCAGCGTCAGCCCCCGATCACGCACCACGCCCATCGGTGTTGCCCAGCTTTCGGGACCGGAGGGATCATTGCGGTTCGCCGCACCGTCGAGAGCCCGGCCATAGCTGTCCTGAAGGCCCGAGAGCCCGAGGCGGTCGAGCGTCGCGTCTGAAAACGCACCGGTCGAATTGCCGTTCGGCGCAAACGTCGTCCTGAGGTTCCGAGGAAGGCTTTTTTTGCTCTGTCCGCTCGGCTTACGGATGACGTAGTTCAGACCTTGACGCTCGGCATAGTGGATCGCCGATTTCAGCGTCGGAAAGCTGAGCTCGACCTGGGTCAGCGTGTCGTCGCCACCGGTATAGCCCATGAGTGGTTCGATGAAGGGCACGGTTCGCCGCTCGAAGACGAGACGCCACGCCTTCGTGCGCGCGTTGTCCGAAGCCGTCACAGAACGCGACGGCTTGTAGATGCGGGCGACCGCGTCGTCCGGGAAGACCGAGCGGCCCATCGAAAGCGGTTTGCACCGGTTGTCGTTTGAAGGCGCGGCTTGCGGGATATTTGCTTTCGTCGTTTCAGATACGTATGTAAGATTCTCCATTGTTCATCCCTCCCTTATATGGCGAAGGATGCCGCCGGTGACGGCCAAACGGCCCGCCGCCAGCGGCTATCATGCGTCAGCTCTTAATGGCGATGCGCTTGACCTGCGACTGCGCCTTCTCGCTCTTGGGCAGGATCACGGTCAGCACGCCGTTCTTCGACCGCGCATCAACCTTGTCGTCCTGCACTTCATAGCCGAGCGGAATGCGGCGCTCGAAGCGGCCATAGAAGCGCTCGGAGAACTGCCTGTCCTTGTCCTCTGTTTCGGAGCGCTTTTCGCCCTTCAGCGTCAGCACACCGTCGTTCAACAGCACTTCGACGTCCTTCTCGTCAAGACCGGGAACCTCGGCCGTCACTCTGATTTCCTTCTCGCCGTCGGAAATCTCGACGTTCGGCCAGCTGCCGCCAAAAGCGGAGAAGCTGCCAAGGGATGGCAGACCGGAGCCGAAGCCGCGGAAAACATCGTCGAACAGGCGGTTCACCTCACGGTGCAGCGACAGGAACGGGTTGCGTTCGCTGTCGCGATAAATGCTTGGGGCTTGATCGCCATTGTTGCGGCCCCACGGGATCAAATCACGGACACTCATTTTTCTCTCCTTTCATTCGTTCGATTGGCAAGTTGTCCCGCCAACGCCGGGCTTATCGCCCGCCTCCGTGCACAAAGTGCGCTGAAGGAAAGCCCTCAGGCGGCCTGCTTCCCGGCCCCGATCTGCTTCGTCTCGGCCTTGGGCAGCGCCTCGTCGGCCGCGATCTCGATCTGGCGCGGTTTCATTTCCTCGGGAATCTCGCGCTTGAGATCGATTGTCAGCAGTCCGTTGACGAGGTTGGCATGAACGACTTTCACATGGTCGGCCAGCTCGAACCGGCGCTGGAAAGTGCCCCCAGCGATGCCGCGATGCAGGTACTCGGCCTTGTCCTCGCCAGTCTTCTGACCGGAGACCATGAGCATGTTCTGCTCCTGCGTGATGGTCAGATCATTCTGGCTGAAGCCGGCCACCGCCATGGTGATGCGGTAGTTGTCCTCGCCAGCCTTGGCGATATCGTATGGAGGCCAGTTGTCGATGGTCTCGACGCGGCTCGCAGCTTCGAGCGCGTTCAGCATCCGGTCAAAGCCGATGCTCGACCGGAACAGGGGAGAAAAGTCGAGAGTGGGTCTCATAGCCACATCCTCCTTTTGAAGCAACATGGGTACAAGCATGCCACCGGACCACTGTCCGGCGCCGCCGGCTCCGTTTCGGCAGCCGGCAAAAATGATTTGGGAGCCCTCGTTTCTGGTTTCAAGAGGTTTCTGTCGCATTCGAGCTGTATTAATGGCGTGCAGAATCGCGGTGCATTTTCAGAGGCTTGACAATTGCTGACCGTGAACGTCAGGATTTTTTATCGCTACTCTTGTGATATCGACTGCGCTTACATCCTTGGCGCGGGTCGTTAAAGCCGCTCAATTCGCACGGCGCGAACAACGATATATTCTTGCGAAAGTCGTCGCTCGAGTTCTCGGCGGTACTGGGTCCACCATGGACGGTCGAGATCGTCCGTCATCACCTCGACCACAACGATATTGTCGCGTTCGAGGTCTCCATTGTTGTCCCACAATCCCTCGGCCGGCGAATTCAAATGAAGCGTGACGCCACCAAAGCGGGTCGTCAATTCCGACCTAACGGTGTCGAGTATCCCTCGATCGAGATTTTGCGTCACCGGCAGCAAGAGTTCAATCAAACATGCCATTTTGAGCCTCCGGCACGATGGAAGTCCAACGTCGGCGGCCGGCTTCCGTTCCTGAGATATTGCAACGCCAACCTGCCGCCCTAGCTTCCGATTGAACTACAAGGCCGGGGCATCTCTGTTATGGGAGGCGGAGATGGATATTGATCAGATTTGGGAGCTCGAGCGTCGCTTCTGGCTGGAGGGCGTTTCGGTTTACGACGCACATCTTCATCGTGATGCGTGCATAATCTTTCCGGGAATGGGAATCCTCGATCGTGCCGCAGTGCTCGACAGCTTAAGCGACGCCCCGCGCTGGACCCACGTGGACATGTGCGGCCGCCAGGTCGTCGACGCTAGGGAGGTGATTTTTATAGCCTATGTGGCTATCGCGCGGCGCGGCGATAGCCAACCTTATCGCGGGTTCTGTGGTTCGACATACATCCGAAAGGGCGGCGAGCCGATCATGATTGCGCATCAGCAGACACCCATGGATTAGTTCCGAAGGGACTCGGTAAGAGTAGGAGAGCCCCGCCTGAGAATCGCTTTTTGCTTACCCAATCGCCTCGGTGTTGCTGTGCATAGGTTTTGATCGTTTTTGATGGGCGCGGCGCTGAGCTGAACTCAGGGGGACATTGAGCGTTTCGGGCGACCGGTCCGACGAGGCGTGGACTATGACGACCGCCGAGAGAGACACCCCAACCTTTCGAGGTCCGCTCAGGTCGTTTCCTTGTTTTCATTCCGCCGGCATTTGCGGCATAATCCGGAGAGGCCGCAATCGCAGCCTCCCCTATATTCTCCGCTCACGCGGTGATGCGGCCGCCGCCCGACCCCGGCTTGATCATCCATGGCTGAACGCTCGGTGCTTTTACCAGGATGCCCTTCCTCTTCGCGAACGATCGAATGGCGTCACGTGCAACCTTCAATGGCTTGTGTCCGTCCCATGCCATGTAGCAGGTCTTCAAGGTGACCTCGTGAACGAGGTCGCGATCGTGTTCAGGCCATTCCTCCAGAACATCGATCGCGTCTTCAAGACCGGTGATTTCGCGGATCAGCTCCTTGCGTTCCATCAGATAGACCGGCCGATCAAATACCTTCGAGTTCATCTCTACCTCACTGAAAACGTTGGTGATCAACAAGGGTGGCGCCCAGAATCGAACACCATCAAGAATCTATTTTCGGCGTTTTCCGGTTTCAAGAGGGGTGGCGAAAGCTCCTCTTACTGGGCAACCGACAATGTCGATAATCCAGGCATTGGCGTTTCAACGACAATCAATCCACCGACGAATTTGATCTCTCGCAGGCTGTTTCCCATATTGCGGCAAAGCTCTCTCGATGAGGAGGATCGATATGCCCATGACTTCCAACGACGTCATCGCCATTCTTGGTCCCACTGACCAAACCCTCGTTGCCGACATCATCGCATCGGGGGCCACGCAGGCCGAACTCGCCGAGGCTCTCGCCTGGGCGAACAACGACGAAGCCCTGATGGGAGAGGGGCGCCGGCTGCCGACGGGCACGGTCGCCCTGCTGATCGACCTGCTGGATGCCGAGGAAGAGCAGCCGGAATAGGCGGCGCCGCCATCCTACAAGGTGGTGAGGACCCTGATATCGCCCTGGCGGTCGAGAACTTCCACGACGACCTGCGCGCCGGAGCGGCGGACCTTTACATTCGCGAAATTGTCGCCGATCGACAGGCGCCGCAGTGTCACCTCGTCGAGGAAGGACGGCAAATGCGGCTCGTTGAACGCGACCTGCCGCGCATGTGGGTCGAAACCCAGTCCAAGGCACGACTGCAGCAGCAGAAGCGGCGCCGCCGCAGCCCAGGCCTGGGGCGAGCAGGCGACGGGATAGAAGGTGGGGCCTTGCGCGCGGTATCGCGGCAGCCCGCAGAAGAGCTCCGGAAGCCGGCGCAGGTCGATATAGGTCGATGCTGCGAACAGGCCCTCGAATATCCGCGCCGCCTCGGCCCGGTAGCCGTAGCGGGCAAGCCCGCTGGCGATCAGCGCGTTGTCGTGCGGCCAGACCGAGCCGTTGTGATAGCTCATCGGATTGTAGCGCGCTTCCGTCGACGCTACGGTGCGGATGCCCCAGCCGCAGAAGGAGGATGCGCTCATCAGCGTCCGCGCGAGTTGTCCTGCCCGTTCGGGATAGGCGATGCCGGTGAACAAGGCATGGCCCGCATTCGATGCGCGCACCCGGCAGGGTCGTTTGTCGCCATCGAGCGCCAGCACATAGGTGCCAAGTTCCTCGTCGAAGAAGCGCAGGTCGAAGGCGCGCCGCAAACCTTCGGCGCGCGCCCGGAAAGTGGCGGCGTGTCCGGGTTGGTCGAACGCACGGTATATCTCCGCGGCTGCCTGCCAAGCACCGTACACATAGGCCTGCATCTCGGCGATTGCGATCGGGCCGCGGGCGAGGCTACCATCCGCATGGAAGACGGAATCGTGGCTGTCCTTCCAGGCCTGGTTGATCAGCCCTTCTTCGGTAAGCCGGCCATACTCGAAGAAGCCGTCGCCGTCGCGGTCGCCATACTCGTCGATCCACGCCAGCGCTGCCTCGATATGCGGCAGAAGAGGGCGGATGGTCGCAAGGTCACCGGTTCGCTTGAGATACTCGCCCGCCAGCATCACGAAGAGCGGCGTGGAATCGACGCTGCCATAGTAACGCCGGAAGGGAATCTCGCCGAGTTCGGCCATTTCCCCATAGCGGACTTCGTGGAGGATCTTGCCTGGTTCGGCATCCGAGGCCGGGTCGATCGCAGTTGCCTGATTGACTGCAAGATGGCGAAGAACGCCTTGGCCGATCGCCGGATCGAGCCAGAGCGTCTGGAGCGCGGTGATGAGTGCGTCGCGGCCGAAGACCGTGCTGAACCAGGGGATACCGGCGTAGGGGTAGGCGCCCTCCGGCGTATCGGTGACGAGCGTATAGAGGTCGGAGACGCTTCGCCGCGCCAGTTCATTGAAAATCTCGTTGGACGTAGCGATGGAGGCTGCCCGCGAGGAGGAGGCGCGCAGCGCCCGCCGTGCATCGCGCAGGGCAAGGAAGAAGGACAGGTGGTTGGGCGAGCAAGCCTCGACGGGATCGCAGGCGATCTCGATGAACAGCGAGCGTGTTTCGTGCGGTGCAAGGTGAAGATCGTAGATGACGAGATCGTCGCGCAGCGTGTCCGGGGGGGGATCGAAGCAGAGCCGGGTCGCCCGCTTGCGGCCGTCGAGGCCGATATAGGAGAGGAGGACATGGTTATCTTCGACCCTCGCCGGCAGATGGCGTCCCTTGCGGGCTCGGACCGTTCCGCGAACCTCGAAAAGATCCGCGAAATCGGCTGCGAAGTCGATTTCCAGCCGTACTCGTCGCGGCCGTTCGTCGTAATTGCGCACGCTCAGCCGCTCGTAGCAGTGCGCCTTCCATAGGAAACGGGTCCTGCGCAGATGAATGAGGTCATGTTCGAGTGCGAGTTTTCCGTTCTCGTCAAAGAGGTCCGGATTGGTGAGATCGCAGGTCAGCGTCGCATTGTCGTCGCGTAGCGTCGACGATAGCAGCAGCGGCCGCCTGCCGTCGATGGCGAGATAGAAGTGGGAGAGATATCGCGTGTCGCGATGAAACAGGCCATCCGGGCCGTTTTGCCCGGACAGCGCATCCCCATTGTGGTCGAACACGGCGAAGGTGTCGCCATGCTTCAGGGTTCGTGGCCGTCGCTCCTGAAGGGAGGTGGCCGCAGGAACGAGGAATTGAGCAGCCGGCGGCTTCTGGTCTGCCGATTCCGAACCAAGTTCGCCATTGCGCAAAGCAACCGACATGACGTCCTCCAAGCTTCAGGCGACGATCTGAAGATCGGCGGCGTGTCCGTTGGCCCGGTGCCGCGCCGAAACGGTACGAAGAGCCGGCAGCCGACGATAAATGTCGAGATAATCCCGTGCCATCCTTTCGGCCGTGAAGCGTTTTTCGAATGCCGTCCGTACCTTGCGCCGGTCGAGCCTGAGGACGCGGTCGATTTGCACGATCCCTTCTTCCATGCTGTCGATTAGGACGCCGGAAACGCCGTCATCGATGACTTCCGGCACGGAGCCACAGCGGAAGGCGAGGACCGGGGTGCCGCAGGCCATGGCCTCGATCATGACCAGCCCGAACGGTTCCGGCCAATCAATGGGGAAGAGGAGGGCGGCCGCGTTGCCGAGGAAGTCGGCCTTCTGGCGCTCGTTGATTTCGCCGATGAACTCCACGTTGGGATGGCGTCTCACCATCGGCTCGATCACGCCGTCCCAATAAGCCTTGTCGGCATTGTCGACCTTGGCGGCGATCTTCAGCGGCATGCCAGCGCTTGCCGCAATCTCGATGGCGCGATCCGGCCGCTTTTCCGGGGAAATGCGCCCGAGGAACGCAAGGTAGCCGCCTTTCGGATTCTCGGTGAAGGGAAGAAGGTCGCGCGGCAACCCGTGATAAACCGTGCCGGCCCAGTTGACGGGTGGCATCGGCCGGCGTTGGTCATTGGAGATGGAGACAAGGGGAATATCCGTAAATTCCCTGTAGAGCAGCGGCAGGTCCGGCAGGTCGAGGCGTCCATGCAGGGTCGTCACGGTTCTGTCGGCGAAGGTGCGGATCAGCGGAAAATGCAGGAGATCGATATGGAAGTGCAGGATATCGAATTCATCCGCACGCTGGCGGACCTCCTCGAGCATCCTGATCTGATGCGGCAGGTGATCCTTCACGGCGGGATTCAGTCGCAATGCCACGTCCGAGCACGCGACCAGTTTGGCGCTGGTTAGGGAGTCTCCGCTGGCGAAAAGCGTCACGTCGTGTCCCTGGCGGACGAGTTCTTCTGTCAGATTGGAAACGATGCGCTCCGTCCCGCCGTAAAGCCGAGGTGGAACGCTTTCGGCGAGCGGTGCAATCTGGGCGATCTTCATCGGCAAAACCTCCTTTGTTCAAGAAAGGGTCGTCGGCAAAAATCAGTCGCAGTCTTCCACGGGGCCTGCGACTTGGGGCCTAGGTTCCGAGCGTGGGTGGGTCGTATCGTCGTCGCGCATAACCGGGCGATCCTGAGCGAACGTGGCGGTGCAGCTGATCATCCTCATCAAGCGCTTTCAGCGCCGCGATGATCTCGTCATAGGAAACAGGTTCTTTTGCTTCGGGATAAAGACGCAGGTTCGGCCGGGATTCGACGGCAAACATATCGGAGGCCCAGGATGCGAGGATGGCGCGCTTTTCTTGCGGGGCAATGCCCGGGGCCGAGAGCACGTCGCGCGGATGACGAACATCCATGGAGGGGCAAGACCGCAGCAGGCTGCTGACTGTGGCGGCGCCTGCCCCGGCCGGAAAACTGATATCCTTTCTCATGACTGGCTCCATTGATATCGACCGATGGAACGCGAATGGCATAGGGGAGGCCCGCCTGATGGCGGACCTCCGGAAGACGGTTTAGAAGTCCATGCCGGGGCCGGCCGGCATCGCCGGAGCGGCGTCCTTCTTGGGCTTCTCGGCGATCATCGCTTCTGTCGTGACCAGAAGACCGGCGACCGAGGCTGCGTCCTGCAGGGCGGTGCGCACGACCTTTACCGGATCGATCACGCCCTGGGCGTAAAGATCGCCGTACTCACCCGTCTGGGCGTTCCAGCCGTAGGAAAAGTCCGGCTTTTCCCGCAGCTTGCCGACCACGATCGAGCCCTCGGCGCCGGCGTTCTCGGCGATCTGGCGCACCGGAGCCTCGATTGCGCGGCGCACGATGTCGACGCCGACGCGCTGGTCGTCATTGGCAGTCTGGATTGCATCAAGCGCCTTGACGGCGCGCAGCAGCGCGACCCCGCCTCCGGGCAGGATACCTTCCTCGACCGCGGCGCGCGTGGCATGAAGCGCATCGTCGACGCGATCCTTCTTTTCCTTCACCTCGACTTCCGTCGAGCCGCCCACGCGGATGACGGCGACGCCGCCGGCGAGCTTGGCAAGACGTTCCTGCAGCTTCTCGCGGTCGTAATCCGAGGTGGTTTCCTCGATCTGGGCCTTGATCTGCGCGACGCGACCGTCGATTTCAGCCTTCTGGCCGGCACCGTCGATAATGGTTGTATTCTCCTTCTCGATGGCCACCTTCTTCGCCCGTCCAAGCATGTCGAGGGTGACGTTTTCGAGCTTGATGCCGAGGTCTTCGGAAATGACCGTGCCGCCCGTCAGGATGGCGATGTCTTCCAGCATGGCCTTGCGGCGGTCGCCGAAGCCCGGAGCCTTGACGGCAGCGATCTTTAGGCCGCCACGCAGCTTGTTGACGACGAGCGTGGCAAGGGCTTCGCCTTCGACGTCTTCGGCGATGATCACGAGCGGCTTGCCGGACTGCACTACTGCCTCCAGCACCGGCAGCATGGATTGCAGGTTCGAGAGCTTCTTTTCGTGGATGAGGATATAGGGGTCTTCCAGCTCGACCCGCATCTTCTCGGCATTGGTCACGAAATAGGGGCTGAGATAGCCGCGGTCGAACTGCATGCCTTCGACGACTTCGAGTTCGGTTTCGGCGGTCTTGGCTTCTTCAACCGTGATGACGCCCTCGTTGCCGACCTTCTCCATCGCCTCGGCGAGGTAGCGGCCGATCTCGGAATCGCCATTGGCCGAGATCGTGCCCACCTGGGCGATTTCGGAATTGTTGGAGATCTTGCGCGCGTTGCCTTTCAGTTCCTTCACGACGGCATCGACAGCAAGATCGATGCCGCGCTTCAGGTCCATCGGGTTCATGCCGGAGGCGACGGCCTTGGCGCCTTCCTTGACGATGGCCTGGGCGAGCACCGTCGCGGTCGTGGTGCCGTCGCCGGCGAGATCATTGGTCTTCGAGGCGACTTCGCGCAGCATCTGCGCGCCCATGTTTTCGAACTTGTCCTCCAGTTCGACTTCCTTGGCGACGGAAACGCCGTCCTTGGTGATGCGTGGAGCACCGAAGGACTTGTCGATGACGACATTACGACCCTTCGGGCCGAGCGTCACTTTGACGGCATTGGCAAGCACGTCGACACCGCGCAGCATCTTCTCGCGCGCTTCGGTGTTGAATTTGACTTCTTTCGCAGCCATGGTTCACTCCTTCATAGGCAGCTGGTTATGACTGAAGGCCCGCATCACGCGGCCTGTTTCTGCTCAACCTGGGCGTCGATCACGCCCATGACATCGGCTTCCTTCATAATGAGGAAGTCCTCGCCGTCGATCTTGATCTCCGTGCCGGACCATTTGCCGAAGAGAATCCGGTCGCCGGTCTTCACGTCGAGCGCCACGATCTGTCCCTGCTCGTTGCGGGCACCGGGTCCGACGGCGACAACCTCGCCTTCCTGCGGCTTTTCCTTGGCTGTGTCGGGAATGATGATGCCGCCCCTGGTCTTTTCCTCGGATTCGAGCCGGCGGACCACGATACGATCATGCAGCGGTCGGAACTTCATGTTTTCCTCCATGGACAAACAGATGCTTGAAACCCCTCCATTCGGACCGGATGACCAGTCCGGAACGAGGCACCGGACCTTCTACAAAGCATCCGGCGGCGCATGATCTGGTTTGGCCGTTTTGGGATTTCAAGAGGGGAGGAGAGAAAAATCAGCACTCGAATGAAGTGGCTGCTAAGAGGCTGTAAAGGAACCGAAAACCGCCCTTCCACGTTCGATTTCCATTGATGGTTCCCGAGAGTTTCATCATCCTCGGCCTGCCCTGAAATGGAGATGACGCATGCGATTTTCTTCGGATCTGGAACGCCAGCTCAAAGGCTATGGACTGACCACCGCACATATCCTCTATCGTATTCCCGATTTTGAATCGGTGCTGCAGACCTATGTCTGGCAGGATTACGATCTCGCCCCCGATTTTCCCGAGATGCACAGGTTCCTTGAATTCTGGCAAAGCAGCCTGGAGGGCCCGTTGCACTCCGTGCGCTATACGCACCAGCGGCTCATCGGGCCCGGCGAGTGGCGGCGGATAGACGGCGAGTTCAAGCTGCACTGAGGTGACCGCAAGACCGCAGCGCGGAATTCTGAGGAGAGGGCTGATATTGGAAGTCGCTACGAACTGATCTGCGTTTCCAGTGTCGTTAGTGTTCTACCAACAAGGTTCTTCCGAGCGGTAGCAACCCAAGTTCGATTCCATTCAAGAGCAATCTGTGGCCCCGTCTTCATTCGTCAAGGAGGCGGCATTCGATCATCTCGGCTCAACAGCGGCGCAGACTTGGCACCGCATTAAAATGACGTTTCCCTCGGGGTAGGTATGAAGCAGGGCTACGATGAACTTTCTGCTTCGATCCGGTCAAGGACCGCCTCAGGAGCCACATCTTTCTTAAGTTCGGCGAGTTCCCCTGCCCCTTCGATAGAAACCTCGAGCTTCCTGGCGATTGCCTCAGTGATTGCAATGAGCCGCGTGGTCTCATGCTCGTTCAGAAGATTGACCTGAAGATCCAGGTCAGCTCGGATGTCGTCCTCGGCAGCCATCCGATTCTGGTTTATCAGTACGAAGGTGGATAGGAAGATAGCTTCGACTGATGCCTCCATTGCGAGCATGACCAACGACGGATCCCAGCGCGGAACGCCGGGAAACCAGCCTAGATTGGCGCTAATCCATCCTCCGTACACGACGAGATGAAGGTAGACAAAGTTCATTGAGCCGGCGAAGCGGCTGATCGCGGCGGCTGCGCGCTCCTGGGCAGACGCGGCTTGCTGGCTCTCCTGGCGTCGCCGCATGATCGACTCAATGTTGCGGGCAAGAGCCGGAGTGAGACCGGCCGCCGCAGGAGTTGTCAGGTCTTCATCTTCAGGACCGGCGTTTTTCACATGGGGCTCCCAGGTCGACCTTGATGCACTCGCCTTCGAACCCGGCGGGCGTGCGGCTGTTCCCTGTTCTCACGCGGGCATCCGGAAAATCTAATAGGGCGGACCAGCCCGCCTTGCAGCGTCCAGTGCATTCAATGCCTTGTTGTGCGGCAGAGACGGATCTCGCTTCTCGCCTCCCGGCGGAACAATCCCCAACCCTTCCGGTTCGGCGGCGATGCGAAATGGAGGAGATGATGACGCAACAAATCCCGCTGGACAGCAGGAACAGGGCAGAGGAGATCGACCGCAACGACGACACCCGCGAAATCGCAGCTGATCTTGCCTATCTTCGAACGGTGATGGTCAATGTCGTGTTTTTCGGTTTGCCAAACGCCGGCGATCGGAAGTGGGTTTTGATCGACGCCGGGATCATGGGGGCCAAAACCGCGATCAAGTCTGCCGCGGAGAAGCGTTTTGGCGCAGACGCAAGGCCTGCGGCGATCATCCTGACGCACGGCCATTTCGATCACGTCGGAGCGCTGGAGGGGCTCGTTGGGGATTGGGACACGCCCGTCTATGCACACCCCCTGGAACATCCCTATCTGACAGGCAAAGCGTCTTACCCGGAAGGCGATCCGAGCGTGGGGGGAGGATTGATGGCGGGACTGTCCAACCTCTTGCCAACGCATCCCGTCGATATATCTGCGCATCTTCGGCCGCTTTCTGAAGACGGCTCGGTTCCATTCATGCCGGGCTGGCGGTGGGTGCACACGCCGGGTCATTCCCCCGGCCACGTCTCGCTGTGGCGTGAAGCCGATCGTGTGCTTGTCGCCGGCGATGCCGTCGTCACCACTGCTGCGGAATCCGCCTATGCCACGGCGTTTCAGACGGCTGAACTGCACGGGCCGCCGAAATATTTCACGATCGACTGGGTAAAAGCGCGTGCCTCCGCTGAGACGCTGGCACGCCTTCGCCCCGATCTGCTGATCACCGGCCACGGACGCGCCATGGCAGGCAATAAGATGACGGAGGCGCTTTCGACCCTCGCACGAGATTTCGATCACGTCGCCGTTCCCACTGAGGGGCGCTATGTCGGTCATCCGGCTACGGCCGAGGATGGCTCGGCCTATGTCACGCCCTGAGGGCCGGTGAGACCGGCCGGGGCGATGAAGCCCGGCCGGGTCGCTTCACATCTGTTCGGTCTGTGCGCCGCTGTCCACCCGCGCCGTGCCGAGGTTGGGTTTTTCGCCCATCGGCATGGAAGGCGCCGTGGCGAACTCGCCCTTGCCGTCGATAGAGCGGCCGCTCGACCAGCGCCCTCCGGCAGGATCGCTGCCGTCGTGCTGGAAGCCGAGATAGGCGTAGCTGAATTCCTGGTTCTCCAGTTCCTGCGGAAAGCTGTTCGGGATCGGGAAGACCTTGGTGGGACCGCCGAGTTCTTCCAGTGCGGCCAGCCATTGGTTCTGGTGCATGGTGTCGCGGGCGATCAGGAAGGCCAGCATCTCCTTCATGCCGGGATCGTTGGTGAGATTGTAGAGGCGGGTGGCGAGCAGCCTGCCGGTGGATTCCGCCGTGACATTGGCTGTCATGTCGGCCGCGGCATTGCCGCTTGCATAGATATGCGACATGTCGAAGGGAACGCCGTCGGAATCGACAGGCATGGCGGAAAGGCCTGCCGACAGAAGGTTCTTCATGTTGATGCCGCCCAGCACCGCGCCGGCGATGGGGTCGGCCGCGGCCGCTTCCTGCACTGAGACGGGCGCCCCCTCGAGGTTTAAGGCGACGGCCGTCGCGAGCATTTCGATATGGCCGAGCTCTTCCGTCGCCGTATTCATCAGCATGTCGCGGAATTTCGGATTTCCGCGCGCGCCTAATGCCTGGAAGAAATATTGCATGGCGACGCGGATTTCCCCTTCGACGCCGCCGATTGCCTGCTGGAGCGCCCGCGCGAATTGCGGATCGGGGGTTTCGACACGCACGGGAAATTGCAGCTTGCCATCGGTATAGAACATGTCCGTCTCCTACGGTTGTGGTGAAAACGCCGCCCAACCGGGGGCATCGGTAAATGTTCCTGCGAAAGTGGCGGCGTGTTCAGCTGCGGTCGATGGTTCCCTGTTCCGCCTTGTAGAAATACTGGCTGTTGACCAGCAATCCTTTGAGAGGACGCAATGGAAGAAGGCAGGCGACGAGGACGATCGGCGCTGTCGTCACGAAATGGACCCATGCAGGCGGGCTATAGACGATCTCGAGCCAGACCGCGAACGCCACCGCGGGCACGCAGGTGAAACAGATGACGAAGAAAGCCGGCCCGTCGGCGGGATCGGCAAACGAATAGTCGAGCCCGCAGACCTCGCATCGCGGTTTCAGCGTCAAAAAACCATCGAACAGATGGCCTTGTCCGCATCGCGGACAGCGCCCCCGTATGCCCGTGCGATACGGGGAGATCGGCTGCCAATGATCTTTCGAATCCATTCCGACCTCATCGCCAAGGGAGCTGGTTTACCTGTGAGCGGCTGCTCGCCGGGAGCACGAATTGAACGCGCAGCCGCTCACAGGAGCCGGCGGTTACAAGGAGAGTGCCGGCTTGCCGGGAGGGACATCGAGACCGGCGTTGGCTAACCACGAACACGGTGATCTGTTCCAGATTGCCTTCGGGATGTTGAGAAAGGATACGCTCTGTCCGGTGAGGCGTTTTATGCCTTGGTCCATGCGAGGCAGCCGGCTGGAAGCAGCGTGCTACTGACCCATATGGCGCCATGGAGATAGAGTTTGCTGGCGCTGCCACCGGATGAAACATCGATGGCCCAAAGCTGCCTTGACGTATCCGCCCATACGAGACGCCCATCGATGGCCTGTATGGCGGCCAACGCGCCCGCTTCCGATATTGCGGGGTGGAACAACACGACAGCGGTCGACGATGACGACGGAGGCAAAGCCGCAAGAAGGCCGCTGCCGGCGACCAGGAGCGCCAGACTGGGTAACGTCGCGCTCCGTTGGCGGCCGGTCCCCTGGGCTCGGCGCAGCCACCACCCCACTGCGAGCGGAACCAACCCGAAAACGCCCAGCCACAGGAGATCCCAGAAGAGCGGGTTTTCTACGTCCATGCGGATGCGGTGAAGGCCAAGAAGCCAATGAGAAAGGACACTGTCCACGACGTGCCACGATCCGAAGCCGATCAACAGGTGGCTCAGGAGATGTCGATCTCCCTGCCCTGTTCGGCTTCGCCAAAGAAGCCATAGACCTGCCGCCGCGATCGCATACATCAAGAGATGGAAAAGGCCATCGGCCATGATCAGCGTGCGAATATCGCGGCGCGCGTCTTCCAGTCCGCTCAACAGGTGATGCCACTGCAGGATCTGGTGCAGGAGGATACCGTCGAAAAAGCCGCCGAAACCGAAGCCGAGTGCGAGGCCGGCGAGAACAAGCTGCCCTGAACGACGGGAGCCATGAAGCAGGGTGTTGCCGTCCATTACCTGTCCTCAACTTGAGACTACGATAGATGTAGCTGTAAGCCTGCTTTCCTGGCTGCTTTTACGAACGCCTTGCGGGCTTTTTCCGGCCTGTCCGCGCCTTCGATGACCTGAACACAGACAACCTTTGCCTTCTCAAGTGCCTTGCCTCGTCGTGTAGGCCATCGGTTCAAAAGGATTTGCGCCGCTTGTGCGGTCGTCGTGATCGTCAGATTGTCTCCGGCCCCAGCCGCTCTGATTGTCACGGGTTTGTGCCATAGACCCATGTTCACCGCCGCCTCCTGATGGTGCGCTCAAAGCCGCTGTGGGACGCCAACCACGGCTAGGCCATTATGTTCCTTCGGCCGGGGCGGCACCTGGGCAGCCCTCATTACCACGGCGCCGATACGCAGCAGACTTGCTATCCCGTAGCAGTACTCTCCAGGAGTCCTTTCTGTGGGACGCTGCAAGGCACCAGGGCAGGCCATGCGAGCGTGACGCGGTGAAGCGAACGGTGGAACATTCGCCGCAGGGAAAAGTTCGGCGGCGGTATCGAAAAGGAGATTGTGATGAAAGACAAAGATCTCAAAGGCGAGAATACAAGCGGAGGCGGACATCTCGGCGGCACGAAAATCGGGCAGGCGCCCGACGCCAAGACCGCCTCGACAAAAGACGGCAACGGAGACAAAGCACGGCCGAATGACGGAAAGCGCTGAGGGAGGAGCACGGGCATGAATACGGCAAACCTGCAGCTACGAGGTTTGGTCATGGCCGTCGCCTCTATCGCTGATAAATTGGTTCAGCGAGGAGTATTCACGCATCAGGACCTTTCAGCCGCGCTCGGCGAGGCCGAAAAGCTCATCGCTGAAAACGACGAGTACGATCTTTCTGATGCCAACCGCGCCGCTACGCTGTTTCCCATTCGCGTGTTGGCGCTTGCAAACCAGGCGAGCCAGCGCGGGAAAAAATTCTCTTTTAGCGACTATGCGGAACTGGTTGGAAAGTTGACGTAAAGCGTTGGACTGATCCAGGTTTTGCGGGGGCGTTCAAGTTGGCATCGATATCAAGGCCTGCGAATGGCCTTTCCGTCCGCAAACGTGCAGCTGCAACTTGTTCCCCAATCGAGGAGGGCGCAGCATGGGCGAAAACTACCGGGAATATGGTGGCGACGGCTTCCTTATTTGATCGGCGGCGGGAGGACCATGAGGGTGACGAAGACATCCTCATGGCATGACCTGTGGCTCCACGTCCTCAAAGGTGGTGATGCTTTCGATTATGGTCCCCCGCCAGCCCTCTCGGCAAAAAGGGCGGCGGATTGACGTGTAAACCGCAATCGTTCGGAACAATGCAACTCCTGCCGTGTTCGCGGCTGGCAGGAGGGGCAGATGGTCCGCTATTTTTTTAACATTCGCGACGGTGAGAAGCTCGAAAAGGATGTCGAGGGTGTCAATCGGCATCGTAACGGGGGTCTGACGCAATCTCGATGACATCAGGGGGCCCCGACGATACGTGCCTCAAGCAAATCGAGCTTCCCGCGCCCGTACATCTGGCGCTTGATGAGTTTGAGTTTGGTGATCTGACCCTCTGTCTGGCCGTTCGACCAAACTGAAGTGATTGCATTCTGAACCGCTGCTCTGTCGCGGATGATGCCGTTGGCGAATGACGCGACCAAGCTTGCTGCTGCGCGGTCGATCCACGTGTCGAGTTCATCTTCAGACCTACGCCGCAGCATATCGTGGAAGCTCTCCACGACGTCTCTTGCCTCGACAAGGTCAGGTAGCTGCTCCTCGATCGCGGCGACCGTCATCGTTTGCGCCTTGGTCAAATTGTTACGCTCAAGGGTCATTAGGCGGACGATGGTGCGTGCCGCCGGCGCGTGGCCGAGCCCGTTCTCGGCCTTTTCGGCCCTTCGTCGTCGTGTTGCCCATTCCGTGATAACGCGGAGACCGCCGCCAAAACCAGCCAGCCGAAGCTGTCGCCAGAGTTCAGCACCATTTCGTAATCCAGCATCCCATTGCGCTTCGAGCCACGGGAGGTGTGGTTCGAGCGAAGTTTGCCGGACGCGGAAGATATCGGTCCTTTGACCACGGACGACGCCGCGAACCAGCTTTCGGCTATGCCCAGTTCTGCGCACGATCTCCTTGATGGACACGCCTTCGCCGACGAGTCCACGAATGACAGAGTTTGTCTCTTCACGCCGCAGATATCCGTCATATTGCAAGCGCTCGGCGGCAGTCAGAAGCTTGGGATTTACGGTTGCTGTACCGACTGCCACGCGCACCCGCCGCATTGACTTCCGAACAGCATCAAGAAAGGCGTGGCTAGCGTTTTCCATGAGATGCCAGCGGTCGGCGACCTGTTCGGCCTGTGGCAGGGCTCGTGCAGCGGCCTGCGCATACCCGCCGCCGCGATCTCTTGCCACGATTTCGATTTGCGGCTGTTGGGCCAGCCAGGCCTTAGCCGTCGCCGGTTCTCGGTCGGGCAGCAGGGCGATCGTCTTTCGCCGCTCAAGGTCGCAGATGATCGTGCCATATCGATGATTGCGACGCCACGCCCAGTCATCAATGCCGATAACGCTCGGCGGCGTTGGTGGTGGTCGATCATATCGACGAACGGTTCGAAGCAGCGTGTCGTTGCTAACCGGAAACCCGAGACGATCTGCGAACCGTGCTGCCGGGCGACCACCCAATGCCAAAGCCAAATGGTGCACCAAGGTGTCCAGACGTGCTGTCCTGCGGGCCATGGGTCGGACTATGTCATCACCGAAACGCTCGGCAAAAATCTTTCGGCGGCATTGATTGGCACTACAGACGAAACGTCGGACGGTCAGATGCAGTTCGACGCTCCGGCCTGCACACGGCAGATCGGCGATCATCCGAGGGTAGCGGCTGTGAACACGATGGGAGATCGTACCGCATTCGGGACACCTGCAATCTCGGGACTGACCATGTGCGGCGACGATGATCACATCTGCGCGGTGGTGCATTGCCTCTACGTTCAACTCGGCAGGGATCAGATCGGAAAGCCGAAAATGGGCTCGCATGGCGCTGATTCTCCATTGGAAACCAGGCCAGTAAAATCCGAAACATCATCGAGAATGAGTCAGAGCCCCGTTTGGACGCCGATCACCCCA
>Ga0180218_1000646_pt1 | contig 28579 bp, 26 predicted proteins | sample eDN3rd37CKraftBY_FD_151334 | JGI IMG/M metagenome (GOLD analysis project Ga0180218, IMG submission 151334) | Enriched backyard soil microbial communities from Emeryville, California, USA - eDNA 3rd pass 37_C Kraft BY (version 2) (version 2) | ecosystem: Environmental > Terrestrial > Soil >... | reverse complement strand
AGCGCGATTCGACCGCCGTCGTATATCTGCAGGATGCCGACGCCGCCGCCACCGCGCGCCGCGCGCGCGACCGCTCGCAGGCTGTCAAGGTGGGATTCGCCGGACGCACCGATTCCCTGCCATGCCCGTCCGGCAGGATGGACGTAGGCGCAGGAGGTGATCACCGCGCCGAATTCGGTTGCGGCCCGGCGGGAAAGATAGGTCAGCTCGGCCTCGGTGGCCGACCCGTCCGGATAAGAGGAATCGGTTGTCATGGGTGCGAGAAGGAACCGATTTCTGAGTGTGGTACCGGATCTCAGCGGCAGCGGGGACCAAGGATCTGAAGATGAGTGCATTACGGGCTCCTGGGAGGTGAAGCGATCGGACGATGCGTCAGTCGACCGCGGGTGGAGTCTGCTGCACGGAATACGACAACGAAATCGACCGGTTCGTGTGAGGATCGCCGAGTTCGACGCTCCACCCGGCGCTGAACTGGTCGACCTCGGTGCGCATCGGGATGGTGCCGGACATGAGAACGGTGCCGGGCTCGAGCAAGCCGCGTTCCCGCAGTTCGTCCACCCAGTACAGCGGGCTCAGCAGTTCGGCAAGTGTGCCATTTTGGATCACCTGCGTTCCAGCATCGGTCTGAAGCGTCCCTGGTTTCATTGAGGGTGAGCCAGATATCCCGGAAGGATCACCCCAGACTCACCATGGCGAACTACAAATACCCACAGGAACTGCGCGAGCGAGCGACCCGACTCGCAGTCGAAGCCCGCCGCGACCCCGATACCCGCACCGGCGCCATCAACCGGATCGCCGAGCAGACCGGCGTCCACAAGGAGGCCTTGCGGACCTGGGTGCGCAAGGCCGAAGACGCCGAACTCCCGACCGAGCCCGTCGATGCCGAAGCACGCATCCGCCGCCTGGAGAAAGAGAACCGCGAACTACGGCAGTCGATGGAAATATTACGTTCTGCCACAGCTTTTTTCGCGAAGGCGGAGTTCGACCGCCGACTGAGGTGATCGTCGCGTTCATCGACGAACACAAACACCGCTGGGGGATCGAACCGATCTGTCGCGTTCTGTCGGAGAACACCGAGGTCAAGATCGCCCCGGGCACCTACTACGCCTTCATCGGTCGCGAACCCAGCGCCCGTGCACGCCGCGATGCCGTCCTCAAAGAACACATCATGCGCATCCACTCCCACCCACGGATGCGGGTCTACGGGATCCGCAAGATTCACGCCCAGCTGGTCCGGGAGGGCCACGAGGTGGCCCGCTGCACCATCGAGCGGCTCTGCCGCGAACTCGGTGTCCGCGGCACCGTGCGCGGAAAATGGCCACGGACGACGAAGCCGGCACCGGAAACCGATCGGCCTGGTGACCTCGTCGAGCGGGATTTCACGGCCACTGCGCCGAACCAGTTGTGGGTGGCCGATCTGACGTATGTGCGCACGCAGTCCGGGTGGGTCTACGTCGCGTTCGTCCTGGATGTGTTCTCGCGCATGATTGTTGGTTGGCAGACCTCGACGCGGATGTACACCGATCTGGCTCTCGACGCGTTGAAGATGGGCCTGTGGGCACGGCGCCGTGCAGGCCACGACGTCACCGGCCTGGTCCATCACAGCGATCGCGGCGTGCAATATCGAGCGCTGCGCTACGCCCAGACTCTGGATCAGGCCGCGGCGGTCGCCTCCGTCGGATCGAAGGGCGACTCCTATGACAACGCGATGGCGGAGGCGCTGAACTCGCTGTACAAGGCCGAGTTGATCTTCCTCGACGGTCCCTGGGCCGGTCGGGAGGACGTCGAGGCCGCTACGGCGCAGTGGGTGCATTGGTTCAATACCGAACGGGTCCACGGCATGCTCGACTATCGGACTCCGGCCGAGGTCGAGACCGCCCACTACGCACAACCGCCAGCCGCTTCTGCGGCCTGAGAACTGAACACACGCTCAGCCTCAACAAAACTCGGGACTTGACACTTCTATGGCAGGAACAACGCGTGCACGCATTGCGCGCAGGCAGCGGACACGACTTGTCCGCTCGTGCAGAGGGTAACAACTTGTGCGCTCACGCACGTACCGCCCGCGCGGTGGATCCATTGCCGCTGGCTCTGTCTACACAGCGCGGGGGAGCAGGTAAGGGGGTTCCCGCCGCTGTAGGTGCCAGATACTGGACCAATTGGGCGGCACGTGTGTTCTCCCTCGGCTGACAATCGCCGCGACTTCGCTGCGGTTCTTTGCGTCCAGCTTGCGAAGGATGTTCCGGATATGAAACCGGACAGTATTGACGGAGATGAAGAGGTCGGCGGCGATCTCGTAGTTCGACTGCCCGGTGCTGAGAGCTGCGGCAACCTCCTGCTCGCGAGGGGTGAGACGATGTACCTGCTCGTCCTGGTGACTCGGCATCGACGCTTCCGCTGCTAACACCGTTGCCTGTTCGAGGAGGTCGCGGCACCGAAGAACTTGGAACTCATCCACCGGCTCCGTCTCCAATAGGCACTGGGTCTCTGCCAAGAGTCGCCGGATCGATTGGCTATACTCGTGTAATCGATTGCAGCTCATAGGTTTTGATTGTATATGTCTGTTGGATGGGATTGTGGTCGAGCTTGCTTCCATCCTTGCTCCAGTATCCCTTGGCCGACCGGCGGGCTCGGACTGACCCGTATTGAGGGAAATGCCAACAACCGGCCGGGGTCGGTAGTGCTGCGACACCTCCGTAGTTCCTCGAATATGGCACCAAGTGCAGAAAATGTCCAGCGTCTATTCCCACGGGGTCGGGGGGGCCATTCGGGGCGCGATCCGACCTCTCGCAAAGACTCGGCGCCGGCGTGCTTCTTGTCGCCGAGAGTTCTGCTGCGAGTTGATCCCGCACAGCTCGCCGATGCTTGTCGGACGCCGGAGACTTCTGCGTTGCCGCATGGCGGCGCAGGCGCTGCGGGTAAGCCTTGGCCAGCCGGGGTGCCACATGTGCTGTGGTTTCGCCGCGGTGCTGTCGGCCGTGGATCTTGCGTTCGGTGAGGAGGGTCCGGTCCAATCGACGCGGGAGAGCTTGTAGGCCACCAGTCGCAGCGGAGTGGTAATCGCTTCTGCTATGGGGCATGTCCCTCCGCGAGTGGTGCCGTCATGGTTGAGCGCGCGGACGCGTTCGATCAGTTGGACGGCTGCTCGGTGGAGGGCTAGGGGTCGGGGTGTGGTCGATGTCGAGTTTGTTCCGCCTGCGGTGACGGCAGCTCGGGATCGTCCATCGGCACAACATCGCGCACGAGGGACCGATCCCCGAAGACGAACATGATGACCTCGCTGGCCGAGGCCATCGCTGCCGATCCAACTCCGCAAAACCTTGCGGCGGTGGCGGCGTCGGAATCGCGGTTTCGACGGCGTCGAGAATGGCGGCGTGTTCGGTGCAATGGCGTCACGGGTGAGGGTGCTGAACGCGCGTTCCTTGGTATTGCTCCAGACCACCGCGCTCCCCTGCGACCGCGCTCGCCTACTCATTCACAGAGGGAACACGCCCGAACACCGTAGAGGCGCGGAGGGAGGGAGCGATCGTGGTGTGAGTGGGCGACGCGACAGGCTCGGCGCCCCTGAAATACCTGTATATCGGCCTGATCGCGATATGGCGGAGGCTGCTGTTGACATTCCCTGTCGTGCAGATCACAATTCAGGAAACAAACGCTCGTACGTTTGTAAGTAGATCCGTCGCATCGGCGGTAAACATGAGAGAGATGGGAAACGCAATGAGCCGCTTGGAGGGCAAGGTCGCCCTGATCACCGGGGCCGCTCGCGGCCAGGGTCGCTCGCATGCACTGGGACTGGCAAAAGAGGGCGCCGACATCATCGCAATCGACATCGCGGGCCAGATCGGCAGCGTGCCGTACCCGATGGCGATGCTCGACGACCTGAAGGAGACGGCCCGACTGGTCGAAGAGCTGGGGCGCCGAGTGGTGATCGCCCAGGCAGACGTGCGTGATCTCGCGCAGATGCAGGCTGCGGTGGCCGACGGTCTCGCCGAGCTCGGGCGCATCGACATCGTGGTCGCCAACGCGGGCGTCATCTCGGCAAACAAGGTCCTGGACCTGACCGAGGAGCAGTGGAACGACATGATCGACACCAACCTCACCGGTGTGTGGCACACCGTCAAAGCTGCGGTGCCGAGCATCGTCGAGCGTGGAGAAGGTGGATCGGTCATCTTCACCGGCTCGACCTCGAGTCTGGGTGGCTACCCGAACGTGGGCCACTACGTCGCTGCGAAACACGGACTGGTCGGCCTGATGCACACGCTCGCCAATGAACTCGGACCGCAGCACATCCGTGTCAACGCCGTCCATCCGACGAACGTCAACACCAAGCTGCTCCAGAACGACACCTTCTACGGACTCTTCCGGCCGGATCTCGAGAAGCCGACTCTCGAAGACGCCAAGGGTGCATTCGCCACGATGCATTCTCTTCCTGACCTGCCGTACGTCGAGCCGGTCGACGTCACGAACGCGGTGATCTTCCTGGCATCGGACGAGTCGCGGTATGTCACGGGGATCAATCTGCCGATCGACGGTGGCGCAAGCCAAAAGGTCGGCGGCTGACTCGAGCATCACCCCGAGTGATGCTCTGTGGTGCACGGCTGGGTCCGATCACGGCCCTGACACCACTTGTATTGAGCTGCCCGCGGTTGTCCATCACCGGAGGGCGACCGCGGGCGGTTGGCAGGTCAGGCGGTTCACGCGCCGGTGGAGTCGTCTGACTCGCGGTCGGTATTCGATGAAAAATTGTTCGTCTGCCGGTGGCATGGCCCCCACCGCGTGGTTTCGCACAAGTGCCTCTGACGAAATTTTCGTCGTCTGATCCCGGCTGCGAACGTTTTTCGTTGCCGGGCAGGCAGCTCAACCTGAAGGAGAAAATGATGTCCGAGACTCCTAGTCGCCACCAGCTATTGATCGATGGCAAGTGGGTGGACCCGATCGAGGGTGGCACGGTCGACACCTTCAACCCGTCCACCGGTGAGAAGCTTGCCGAACTGGCCGCCGGAAGCCCGAAGGACGTCGATCTCGCCGTCCAGGCCGCGCGCCGAGCCTTCGACGACGGCCCCTGGCGCCGTCTGCCGTCCGAGGCGCGTGCTCGCATCCTCCATCGTTTCGCGGATCTGATCGAGGCGAATGCAGACGAGATTGCGCTGATCGACACTCAGGACTGTGGCAAGCCGTTCGCCTTCATTCGCGACATCGACCTGCCGAACATGTCCGATCTGCTTCGCTACATGGCCGGGTGGGCGACCAAGCTCGAAGGGCGCACCATTCCGCTGTCGCGTCAAAACCCGAGTGACTACCTCTCGTACACTCGACGCCAACCCGTTGGTGTTGTCGCACAGATTATTCCGTGGAACGGTGCAGCTCTTGCGACGGTCTGGAAACTTGCTCCTGCCCTCGCTGCGGGCTGCACCGTCGTGCTCAAGCCCGCCGAACTCGCCTCGCTGGCGCCACTGCGTATCGCTGAACTCGCGGTCGAAGCCGGCGTGCCGGACGGCGTGATAAACGTGATCACCGGAACCGGTGCCGACGCCGGCGCTCCACTGGCCGGACACCCGCAGGTCGACAAGGTTGCATTCACCGGATCGGTCGAGACCGGTAAGCGAATCGTCGTCGCCGCGGCAGCCAATCTGAGCAAAATGACGCTCGAGTTGGGAGGCAAGTCCCCGAACGTCGTGTACGACGACGCCGACCTCGACGTCGCGATCGACGGCGTCCTCGGCGCTGTTCTCTACGCGCAGGGCGAGGCTTGCACGGCCGGCTCTCGACTGTACGTACAGCGTGGAATCCTCGACGAGGTTCAGGCCCGCATCGCGGCGCGCGTGCCGGAGATCGCGATCGGTCCCAGTGCCGAGCGTGGCGTCCTGGTCGGGCCGTTGATCTCGGCTCAGCATCGGGAGAAGGTTAAGGGCTTCGTCGACGGTGCAATCGGTGAAGGTGCAGAGGTCATTGCCGGTGGTGCCACGACCCGCGAGCCGGGTTACTACCTCGAGCCGACCGTCCTCGGCGGCGTTAACGACGATATGACCGTAGCGCGCGAGGAGATCTTCGGCCCCGTGGTGTCGCTGATGCCGTTCGACGACGAGGCGGAGGTGCTGCGCCGGGCGAACGACACGACCTTCGGACTCGCCGCCGGCGTGTGGACCAGGGACGTCGGACGCGCACACCGCTTCGCCGAAACGGTCAATGCCGGCGCGGTGTGGGTGAATTGCTACAACGTCTTCGATGCCGCATTGCCGTTCGGTGGATTCAAGCAGTCCGGGTGGGGTAAGGAGATGGGCGGCGAGGCGCTCGACGGCTACCTGCAGAGCAAGGCGGTAACAATTTCTCTTGCCTGACGGGATCGTCCGTCGCCAGTTGTAACGATGCCCGGCCGGAATCATCTGGCCGGGCATCGTCTTGGCTGACGGAAACCTCAGACGCCGGCACGTCTCATTCACCCTGCCGATGTGACGGTTGACACTCACAGGCAAGGAAACTAACGTACGTTTGCCCAGCGTGGGGTGTCACCGCTCGATTCCGGAACATCACCCTTACCTCGCTCCGCCTCGCCACGAAGTCACTTCGGGCGGAGCGGATCCCGACTCCTCAGCGGCTCGTCCCGCGCCCTCTTCGACAAGGATCCCGACATGACTGTGACCACAGTCCCCGATTCCCGCGCTATTTACACACGGACCCCCACCTATAGCTGGTGGGTTCTGCTCGTCAGCCTGTTGTGCTTCATGACCTGCTTTATCGGACTCAACACTGTCGCGGTGTTCGGTACCGTCATCCAGGACGACTGGGGAATCAGCGCGACCCAGCTGTCGTTGCTGACAACGGCGTCCATGGTGACATTCTGTGTTGTTCCGGTGTTCGCCGGCAGGTGGGCGTCCCGAATCGGTGTGAAGAAGATCGTCGTCATCGGACTACTTTTCAACGTCGTTGCCGGAGCATTGATCCCGGTCATCGGGCAGTCATATGCAGGTCTGTTCGTACTGCGGGTGTTGCTCGGCTGTTGCGGCGGAGTCATGAATGCTTCCCTCGCCACCCATGCCTCGCTGTGGTTCCCGAAGAACCGCCGCGGGTTCGCCACCGGCCTCTTGATGGGATTCCTCGGCGTCGGGTTCTCCATCACGTCCTTCGCAGGTCCGCTGCTGCTCGACACTGGAATGTCCTGGGAGACGGCGTCCGCGTGGCTGACCGTTGTGCCGAGCATTCTCTGTGGTGCGTTGTTCGTGCTGACTGTCAAGGACTTCCACAAGATGCGTCCGGGCGTGGCGTCGATGGATGCGCTCGTCGCCGATCCGCGGGGGACGCAGCGTCCTCACTCGACGCGTTTCGATGCGCTGGCCAAGCCGGCTTCGCTCGCAGAGGCACTGCGCAGCTCGCGTGTGTGGTGGGCTTCGCTGTACGGAGCGGGTACGGCAGTGACGCTGTACGGCCTCGCCTACGCCCTGCCGTTGTTTCTCGAGCAGGATCGTGGCCTGTCACTCCTCGAGGCATCCGCGATGATCGGATTGACCTTCATGTTCAAACTGGTCGCCGCCCCGATCGGCGGCCTGATGTCGGACCGGCTGTTCCGCGGTGAGCGCTTCCAGACGAACATGATCGGCGCGGGTCTGGCCGGTGCCATGGTGATCATCCTGCCCGGTGTGCCGTCGGGGACGCTCACGGTATACCTCTGCGTGATGTTTCTCGCGGCGTCACTGTACGGCGGGACGTACTGGGCGTGGGCGGCGGAGCTGTCCCAGCCACAGGCCAACTACCAAACCAGTGGACTCATTGTCACCGTAAGCAACGTCGGCGCTGTCCTGGCCGCTCCGGTTCTCGGCTTGATCATCGATGCGACGGGCAGCGCCACTTGGGCAATCGTCACCATCGGCGTTGTCGGCGTCCTCAGTATCGAGTGTGCGCGCCGATCTCGGCTCTGATCGTCTCCTTCTACATCTCCTCCCATCACCGGGTGGGGAGTTGCGCTGTCATCACGACGCCGGCTTCCCGCCCGGTGGCGTTGTGTTGTTCGACTCCAGTGTTTCTCGGGCTCGGTACCGGATCGGGATGCGGCGCAATGACCGTGTGAATCCGGGTGCCGCGATTTCTGTAGACAGACGGGTGGGCCCCGCGTCGTGGCGGGGCCCACCTTAGAGAGTCACAGCGCCGGTCAGTCCCGGAAGGGCTGCTTGACCCACCCCTGGTCCCAGTTCGAGACCTGGTGGGTCTTGCCGAGCAGCTCCTGGAAGTACCAGGCGCCGTCACGTTTGACGAACTGGTCGGTGTAGTTGATGGTCAGGATGACCGGGTCCTTCTTGGAGCTGTCCTCGCTGCTCTCGATGGTGCACAGGCACAACAGGTAGAAGTAGCCGGTCGCGCTCTGACCGTCTGCGGCAAGTTCGATTCGCGGAGCGATCATGTAGTGCAACGCCCAGGTGATCTTCTCGGACAGTGCACGAAAGTGTGCCTTGATCTCTTCGTGCCCGGTCATCGAGCCGCCCTCGCCGTCGACGACCCAGCGGCCGTCCTCGGCGAAGAGGCTCGCGATTCCCTCGGGGTCGTAGCCGTTGTCACAGTAGCCGGCGTACCGGTACTTGAGCTGCTCGATCGCGCGGATGTCCTCGAGTCGGCTGAGCCGCTGCGCGAGTTCTGCGACAGTCACGTCTTCAGTGGTGGTCATGGTGTTGTGTGTCCTTCGGTCGTGTCCATTCACACCGGCGGCCCGGGATCCAGACCCGCCGACGTGAAAAGGGAGAAGTGCAGTGCAGTCAGGCGATCTGGGGGAGAACCTTCGAGACCGTCTCGAGGTTGCGCATTCCCTCGCCGGGATCGTCGGCGGGGTCCACCCACAGCACCGTCCGCTCGATGCCCAATTCGCGATAGCCGTCGAGGATCCCCGGATCCGGTGGAGCGGAGGCGACGGCGATCCCGACCGACTCGGGGTCGCGGCCGCTTTCCTCGACTACGCGGCGGAACTGGGCAACGCTGCGTGACAGCGTCGGATCGTCTGCGGGTGGCACCACGTACCAGGTATCCGCCCATTCGGCCGCGTGCCTCATCGTGGTGGGTCCGGCGCCACCGAGGTAGATGCGTGGCCCCTTCTTCTGCACAGGTTTCGGCCATGCCCACGACGGGGCGAGTGACGCGCGGACACCGTCGAAGCTGGCCTCGTCCTGCGTCCACAGTGCCTGCATCACCTTGAGTTTGTCCCGCACGGTGGAGTAACGCTGCTTCCACACCACCCCGTGCGCCTCGGCCTCCTCGACATTCCATCCCATTCCCACACCGCAGATGACGCGGCCGCCGGAGAGATGATCGAGGGTCGCGATCTGCTTGGCCTTGGCGATCGGATCGTGCTGTGCGAGCAGGCACACCCCGGTCCCGAGCATGATGGTCTGTGTGTGGGCAGCGATCATGGTCATCGTGACGATCTGATCGTAGGTCCGCAGGTAGAACTCGGGCAGGTCCGGACCGCCGTAGGCGACGGGGTAGTCGGTCCTGCGGGATGCCGGAAAGTGCGTGTGCTCGGGTACGAAGAGCGACTCGAAGCCGTAGGACTCGGCGGCCTGCCCGAACTCGACAGGGCTCGGTCCTCGGTCGGTGAAAAAGTAGACTACGCCCACATCCATGATCGGATACCTCGGTTCACTGACTGCTTGGGGTTCTGGTTGGCTTCAGTCGCCGATGACGACGTAATCGTCGAGAACGACGACGAAGTGCTTGCCGATGAAGTTCTCCACGTCGGCGAGGGCGGCCTGGCCGGCCTCGGAAGCCCACCCGGCGTCCATGGCCTCGGCGCTCTCGTAGTCCAGGACGGCGAGACCGTCGATGCCGAATCCGTTGTCGGGTTCGCTCGCGCCGTCCTGCGGGACGACATGGCGCTGCACGTAGCGGATGACACCGGGAACCTGAGCGGCCAACGGTGCGTGCTTCTCACGCCAGTACTCGTCGAACTCTGCGAAAGACATGCCGGGCTTGCGACCGATCAGGGCGATGGTGCGGACAGGTCCACCGTTGTGTGCCATGGGTTCTCTCCTTCGAGGTGAGGGGCTTTGCGGATGTGTTGAGGTCAGCCGGGGTACTTCGCGAGCATGCCTGCGTCGACCGGCAGTGCGGTCCCGGTGACGTACCGGGACTCGTCCGACGCCAGCCACAGCACGGCCTCGGAGATGTCGGTGCTGTCGACCCACGGCACAGGCAGTAGGTTGATCCGTCCGAGCACCTCGACGCCGTCGTCGAGGTTCGGGTGCTCGAGATCGGGGCGGAAGATCCTGGCGGCTGTCGGATTGTCGATCATGTCGGTACGCACATTGGTCGGGTGCACGGTGTTCGCTCGGATGTTGTGGGAGGCCACCTCGTTCGCAATGGAGCCGACCAAACCGACCAGAGCATGCTTGGCCGCGGTGTAATGCGCGACGTGCGGCACGCCCCGGATGCCCGCGATCGAACTGATTGCGATGATCGAACCACCGCGGCCACCGCTGATGATGTGCGGTAGCGCCGCCTTGAACGTCTGCCAGACACCCGTGAGATTGATGTCGATCAGAGTGTCCCACTCCGCGCGGGTGAGTTCCCACGACGGTTTGGCGGCACCCAGCACGCCGGCATTGGCAACGACGATATCGAGACGTCCCAGAGCGTTTGCGGCGTCGGCGACTGCCGGGATCATCGCCTCGTCGCGCACGTCGGCCTCGATGAGGACCGCCTTACGGCCGCGCTCTTCGACCAACCGTGCGGTCTCCTTGAGATCCGCGGAAGTGGGCATTGCGTAGTCCACGTGCTCAATCGGACAAACCGAGTCGAGAAGGATGAGATCCGCACCCTCGCCTGCCAGGGTCAGGGCATGAGACCGGCCCTGGCCGCGAGCGGCGCCGGTCACGAATGCAACCTTGCCGTTGAGTCTCTGGCCGTTGTTCGTCATGAAGGATCCTTTCTGGGAATCATCCGGTGAATGAGCTGGCGCAGGTCCAGTTGCTGCACACCGACTGCGATCGCGATGACGGCAGCCTGGACGAGGAACTGGGTGGAGGACGGGGCACCGAGCGACAGGACGAGCTGGGTCAGCTGGCTCAGGAACAGCGCGCCGACGGCAGAGCCGATGATGTTGCCGCGTCCACCGGTGAGTGCGGTACCGCCGACAACGACCGCCGCGATAGCCGGCAGCAAGTAGCTGGTGCCCGCGTTGGTGCTGGGCGTGCTGACGTACCCGGCGAGAAGGACACCGGCGCCGCTGTAACACAGGGCTGCGGCGACGTAACCGCTGATCTTGATCCGGCCGGTGTGGACGCTGGCAGCGCACGCGGTCCGTTCGTTCGAACCGACCGCCATCACCCGGCGACCCCACGTCGTGTAGCCGGTGGCGAACACGGTGACGGCGACGAGCAGAATCGCTAGCCACACGGTGTTCGACACCCCGAGGGTCTTCTCCAGTGCGAAGTCGGAGACACTCTTTGGAGCCCGGGTGGGCGTGCCACCGGAGTAGGCGAGAGCCGCGCCCATCAGAACGGCGTTGACAGCGAGCGTGGCGACCAGCGGAGTCACCGAGAACGCGGACACGACGATCCCATTGACCAGACCGACGATGATGGCGATACCGGCGACGATTGCCAGTGCACCGACAATACTGCCGTGATCCTGCGCGTACTGGCTGCTGACCAGAGCAGCAAGCGTCATCATGCCGGGCAGCGACAGGTCGATGCCCTTGAGCATCACCACGATGGTCTGACCGATCGCCGCGATTGCAAGGATGCCCGCGAACGGCAGCAGGGAGTCGATCGCGCTGCCGGAGACACTGCCGGGTGCGATCATCCAGCTGAACAAGAACAGCGCGACGGTGATGACGACGACCGAACTGGTCGCGGTCCAAGAGAAGGACCAGCGGCGTCGGGTCGCGGATTCGACCCCGGAGGGGGTGGAGGTGGGCGTTGTCGTCACGGTCAACTCCGCTCGGTGAGTGTGCGGGTGCGCGAGTACAGGGCGGCTGCGGCGATGGTCAGTCCACCGAGGAGCCATTGCTGCCAGTACAGCGGCAGATCGAGGAACTGGACGACGGTGTTGATCTGGATGACCAGCACAGCACCGAAGCAGGCCCCGATGAACGAACCTCGTCCGCCGAAGATGGAGGCGCCCCCGAGGACCGCGGCACCGATGCTGGCGAGGGTGTAGCTGTCACCGATGCTGGCGTTGCCGGTTCCGGCCTGCGCCATGAGCAGGAGCGCGGCAGGAACGACCAGGATCGAGCAGCCGACGTAGGCGGCGAGAGCGATCCGCTTGGTGCGCACACCGACTCGATCTGCAGTGTCGTGTGCGGACCCGGTGGCGCGCAGGCGGATCCCGAAGATCGTCCGGTACATCGCCACCTCAAGAACGATCGCGACGACCACGGCCAGGATCACCATGACCGGGATGAATCCGAGCTTGTTGCTGACGTAGGAGAGGAAGATCGGGTCGATGGTGCCGTCGGGCAATGGACGCAGGAGGTATGCGACGCCCTGGATGGCGGTGTATGTGACCAAGGTGGCGATGAGGGGGTTGATTTTCACCACGACCGCCAGTGTCCAGTTCACCGCACCGACGACTGCGGCGACGACGATCAGCACGATCAGGCCGAGCACCATTCCGACGGGCGACCGGTAAGCCGACAGCACGAACGATCCCACCACCACGAGTAGGCCTGCCAAAGGGCCGACGGACAGGTCGATGCCGCCGATCATCATGACGACCTGTTGCGCCATCGCGAAGAACATCAGCGTCGCGAGCAGTGGAAGTATCAGACCGAAATTGCGTGTGGTCAGGTAGAAGTCGCTCTGGTTGATCGCGACGAGTGCCAGCAGGATCGTCGCTATTGCGAGGATCGCTGCGGGGGCAAGATCGTTGCGGGCGATTCGTCGGCCGAGGGTGATCTTGCGCAGGGTGGCCTCGACGCGGCTGCGAGTGCTCGTTGCACTCAGGACCGCCTGGGCGATGCCGTGCTCGGAGAGATCCTCGCCGGAGAGTTCCTTGGCGATGGTTCCTCTTGAGAACACGATGACACGGTCGCAGAGCTGTTCGAGTTCGGCGGCGGAGGAGGATAGGACGATGATCGCCGCCCCGCGGGCGGCAGCCTCGCGCAGGATCGCGTAGATCTCTTCTCGGGCACCGATGTCGACGCCTTGAGTGGGCTCGTCCGCGAGAATCACCTCGGATTCGGTCATCAGCACCCGGCTGAGGACCACCTTCTGCTGGTTGCCGCCCGACAGAGTGGCGATGTCGACCTCGGACGAGGGGGCCTTGACCCGCATCGAGGCAAATGTCTCGGACGTGACCTTGCGTTCGCGATGTCCACGGATGACGCCGAGTCGCGAGATCCGACCCAGTGCTGACAGGGATGCGTTCTCCCGCAAGCTCAATCCGGGCAGAATGCCTTCGTTGTGCCGGTCATGGGTCAGATAAGCGATTCCTCCGTCGAGAGCGTCGGTCGGACTCGCCGTCTTCACCACCCTTCCATTGAGGGTGACCGTTCCCCGGTTCGAGACCAGTCCCCCCAGGGCTCGCAGGACCGCGCGCTGGCCTTGACCCTCGACGCCGGCGAACCCGATGATCTCTCCGGTGCGCACCGAGAAGTCGACGTCCGAGAAGTGATCCCCGGCGAAGTCGGTGACCTCCAGCAGGGTGGCCCCGAGCGGGACCAGGCGCGTGGTTTCGCGGGTGAAGGTTCGGGTGAGTTCGCGTCCGACAACCAGGTTGACGACGTCCTGCTCGGTGACGCTGTCACCGGCGAAGGTCCCGACCAGGGCGCCGTCGCGCAGGACCGAGACGGTGTGCGCGATCTGCTTGACCTCGTTGAGGCGGTGCGAGATGTAGACGACGGCGCCACCTGCGTCGATGAGCTCGGAGATCAATCGGAACAGCTCGGTGACGGCAGCGGGTAGGAGGTGTTCGGTGGGTTCGTCGAGGACGATCACCTTGGGCTCTTCCGCCAAGGCTTTGGCAATTTCGACGACGAACCGCGCATCGGGTTGCAGCTCTCGAACCGGTGTGGTCGGGTCGATGGATGCGACGTTGCTCCATCGGGCGAGTACCTGGTTCGCCCAGCTGATCTGGTCCTTGACCGCCGGACGCAGGTGTTCGGGCATGCTCAGCCGCATGTTCTCTGCCACCGTCAGGTCGGGGAGCAGGGCCGGTTCCTGATAGACGATGGCCAGGCCCTGCTCACGGCACCACTGCGGTGTCGGATGAGTGGCGCGAGCGCCGCCGATCTCCACCGTGCCGGAGTCCGCGGTGACCGATCCTGCTGCGATACCGACCAAGGTCGACTTGCCGGCACCGTTCTGTCCGACCAGCGCATGCACTTCGCCTCGTCGGACTTTGAGGGATACTGCCTTGATGGCGTGCACGCCTGGATACTTCTTGTCGACGGAATCGAGTCGAAGCACGATGTTCTGGTCCCGATGGGGATCGGCGGGACCTGCCTGAATTTGTGTGTCAGTCTCGGACATCACGTCGTCTGGAGGTGTGATGGTCACAGGGACTCCTCATGGTCATGTTCGCCGTGTGTTACTGGAAGACGGCCTGCAGCTGATCGGGGGAGAGGGCCGAAGACAGATCGGCGTCCGGAGGCAGGTCCTCACGACAAGTCGGGAGCTTGCCGTTACGGGTGTCGATGAAGGTGGGCAGTTCGAACTGTTCCGGTTCGTTGTCGGGTAGTCCGTTGACCGCCGCGAGCGCTTTGCGGGCGGCGATACGGACGACGGTGGTGGTGCCGTCGAGTGTCAACAGGTGAAAATCCGGGTTGCTCTCGTGGTACTGAAGCCACATGCAACCGAGTTCGTTGTCTGTCGCCGACGTTGCCAGTGGCGGGATCGGACGGCCGGCATTGACGAAGGCGCGAACGCCGCCTTTGGACGCGACTCCGTAATCCGAGACCAATGCGTCGATCTCGGGGTACTTGGTCAGGGCTCCGGCCATCGCGCGCTGCTCGTATGCAGCATCCCAGTTCGATGGCTGAGGCTCATTGGTCAGGGGCGAGAACGGGTTTCCTAGTTCGCTGGCCGTCTCCATCAGCCCGTCCCACAGGGCGACGGTCGACGGACTGCCGCCGGGCAGGCCACCGCTGAACAGGATCTTGCCGCCCGGCTCGAGTTGGTCGTTCAGCCACTTGGCCATGGTGTCGCCTTCGGTGTCGAAGTCGTACTGGACGTAGCCGTCGTAGTCGACGCCGACGGAGCCGCCCGGATCGGCGATGTAAGGAACGACGACTACGCCTGCGTCGTGAGCGTTCTTCAATGCGTTGAGGGCCTGGCTGCCGAAGTCGTCGTATGTGACGATCGCGTCGAATCCCTTTGCGGTATAAGAGTTGATGGCCGTGATGTACTTTTGCAGGTCGCTGTCGGCCTGCGTGTACTCGACGCTGACGTTCGGGCATGCGGACAGCTCGTCGACCAGTTCGGCTTGAGTGATCTTTCGCCACGAGTTGGCACCGAATCCCGCAACGTGAGCCACTTTGATCGGACGGTCCCCACATAGCTGGTCGATCGGCAGGGGGTCTTCGCCGTTACTGGTCGATCCCGTGGCTCCTCTTCCCGATTCGGCCGGAGCGCTGGCCGTACACGCCGCAACAGTGAGGGCTGCGCCAAGAGCGACGGTGGCGAGCACCGCGCGGCGGCAGGTCGAAGCGTTCATTGCAGTTCCTTACTGGGTTGATCACAGAAGAAGTGGGGGCGAACACATACGAACGTTTGCTCGTATGTGGCGTAGGGCACACTCTCCGCTAATCGGTGATGTACGTCAAGACCCTGGGTGATTTTCGATGTCTCGAATGGGCTTTTCGGGATGGAGAGCCATCGGGGTTGACGTGATGCCCGTCACCGCCCGATACTGTGCATACAAACGCTTGTACGTTTGAGGCGGGGCAACTCCGCCGAAACGAGAACCGTGGTAGGAAACGGTTTGCACACACAGGAATTCGAGTCGGATGCAGTGTCCGGGCGCTTCGACTGTCGAGTGCAAACGTCGTTTCCATTCCCAGTCGCCCGTCGCCATACGAGGAGAACGCATGAACTCTCTTTTCGATACCTACAAGCTCGGCTCGATCGAGTTACCGAACCGGGTGGTCATGGCACCCATGACCCGCGTGCGCGCCAGTGCGACAGGCGTGCCCTCGGTGAGCGCGGCGCGCTACTACGCGCAGCGCGCAACTGCCGGCCTCATTGTCAGCGAAGGAATCTCGCCTTCGAAGCAGGGCCAGTCGGAACCGAATATCCCGGGTCTCTACAACGACGAGCAGGAATCCGCGTGGAGACCCATCACTCAGGCCGTCCACGAGGCAGGTGGGCGGATCTTCGCTCAATTGATGCACGGCGGCCGAATCGGTCACCCCGAGATCAACGGCATGCAGCCGGTCGGCGCCTCCGCAATCGCGGCACAGGGCACCATCTTCAACTCCGGTGGCCGTCTGGCGTTCGTGACCCCGGTGGAGATGAGCGTCGCGCAGATCCAGGAACAGGTCGAAGTCTTCGTCGATGCGGCTGAGCGGGCCATCGCCGCCGGCTTCGACGGAGTCGAAATTCACGGCGCCAATGGCTACCTGATTCAGCAGTTCCTTTCGGACAACAGTAATCAGCGCACTGACCAGTACGGCGGTTCACACGGCAACCGTGCACGCTTCGCGGTCGAAGTCGCCACGGCGGTCAGTGATGCCATCGGCGCCGATCGTGTCGGTATCCGGTTCTCGCCCGGCGGCAAATTCCACGACATGAACGAGAGTGACCCCGCTGGTCTCTACGGCACGGTGATCGAGGCACTCAATCCCTTGGGTCTGGCGTATCTGCACATTCTCGAGACCGCCTCCGACGCGATCAACGACGACATCCGGAAGGCGTGGACCGGTCCGCTTATCGTCAACCCCGCGACGGTCGGCAGCGCGCGCTTCGTCGACAAGGCCGCTGCGGATCGTTGGTTGGACCGCGGCGCCGATCTGATCGCGTTCGGGCGGTACTACATTTCCAACCCCGATCTCGTGCGACGGTTGCGCGAGGGCATCGAGTTGGCCGAGCCCGACCTCGACACGTTCTACTCCGGCGGAGACAAGGGCTACATCGACTATCCCGAGGCTCCCGCAGTCTGATCCGGTTCTGGGTCGTCCCCGAGTGCTCAGGCCGCTCGGGGCGCCCACACCTCGAGGTTGTACCCCATCGCCAATTCCCACTAGCGAACGTACGTACGTTTGTCGTAGTGTTGGGGAACACACTTTCTTGTGCGCGTAATAAGGAGAACCATGCTCACTCTTGTCGACGCCATCCGCCGTAACGAGCGGTTGGTACCTCACCGCGAAGCAATCTTCGACGGAAGTCGCCGACTCACGCATGGTGAACTCGCCGACCGTGCGTGGCGCATTGCCGCAGGCCTGCGACGACTCGGTGTCGCGCCCGGTGACACAGTCGGTGTTCTCGCCGGCAACACAGTCTTCAGCATCGAGACCTTCCTCGGTATCACGGCTGCCGGAGCGGCATATGTGCCCTACAACTGGCGCTGGGCGACCGAGGAGCTGGCCCACGGTATCAACGAAACCGGGGCCACCGTGGTGCTGGTCGGCGACGGGTTCGATGCGGCGATCGCGGAAGCGCAGTCCGGTCGGGACTTGAAGGAACCGATCACCGTCGTGCACGAAGGCGACGAGTTCGAGAGGGTCGTTGCCACCGAGGGCGACGGCCGTCCGAACGTTTCCGTGTCTGCCTCCGATGCCGCCTGCATCCTGTTCACGGGTGGAACCACCGGGTTCTCCAAGGGGGTGGTGCTGTCTCACACAGCCATCCTCACCAACGCGATCAACGAAATCGCCGACTGCCGCATCGGTGCCCGCCCCAACGACCGAGGGCTCATCGTCACCCCCCTGTTTCACTCGGCTGCGCTGCTGTGCTGGTTCCTGCCGCATTATGTGACCGGCAACAGTTCCGTATTGGCACACAGGTTCGTCGAGGACGAGATCGCCGACCTTGTCGAGCGTGAGTCGATTACCAATATGTTCTTGGTTCCGAACATGATTCGGAGAATGCTCAAGGCCGGAGCGTTCGACTCCGACGGATTCCGTCGCAACTTCAAAGCGCTCCACAGTGGGGCCGGTCTGCTGCGCATGCCGGACAAGCTCGCGGTGTCCGAACTCATCCCGGACGTCGACCTGTTCTTCCGGTACGGGTTGACCGAAGCCGGCCCGATGGTCAGTCGATTGCTGCCTCAGGACATGCTCCGCCCCGAGATCGACGGATCGATCGGCACCGAATACCTGCTGACACAGGTCGAGTTGCGCGACCTGTTCGAGGACAAGCCGTCGGACCCGGGCGAGATCGGGGAAATCTGCGTGCGCGGCCCCAACCTCATGACGGGTTACTTTGGGCGACCGGAGGCTACTGCGGAAGTGTTGCGAGATGGCTGGCTGCGCACGGGCGACCTCGCGGTCCGGGACGAGCAGGGATACCTGTTCTTCCGAGATCGCGCAAAAGACATGATCAAGACCGGTGGCGAGAACGTCTACAGTTCCGAGATCGAGCAACTGCTCCACACACACCCGGCGGTGATGGAAGCTGCCGTCATTGGCGTGCCCAGCGACGAATGGGACGAGGAAGTTCGAGCAGTGATCGCTGTCCGGCCGGGCAAGACCGTCACCGAACCCGAGATCACGGGCTTTTTGCGTGAGCACCTCGCCGGCTACAAGGTGCCCAAGTTGATCGCGCTGGTGGGGCCGGACGCCCTTCCGATCAACCCGAGCGGCAAGATCGTCAAGACGCACATCCGCAGCGCAATGGGCTGGTGATCGGCGTGCCGCGGTCGACCGGATCGGTCGCCGGCAACATACAATCCAGCTAACGTACGGTAGTTTGTGGACTCACTCAGTTGGACCCCTGAGGTCCAGCTCGACCTTCGGAGGAACAGTGACGCGGGCAACTCGGGCGACGCGCGGTGGTATCCGCACCAGCACGGCCATTCGGGAGGCCGCAGCCAAACTGTTCTACGCGCATGGCTATGAGGCGACCTCTCTGCGTGCGGTGGCCAGCGAGGTGGGTATTCAGGTAGGCAGCCTCTACAACCACATCAGTGGCAAGGAAGAGTTGCTCCGAGACATCATGGTGTCGGTCATGGATGAACTGCTCGAGGCCGTCCACCGGGCGATCGAGGATGCGGACCGGGGTGCGGTCAACCAGTTCAAGGCGGCTGTCGACTGCCACATCCGGTATCACGCCGAACACGCCCGCGAAGTGTTCATCGGCAATTCCGAGCTGCGCGCCTTGAGCGAGGAGGATCTCGACGAGGTGCTCGAGAAGCGGGAAGAGTACGAGAAGCTACTCCAGTCGCTGGTCAAGAATGTCGCCAAAGAGACCGGTGCCAAGATTCTCGACGCGAAGTTGCAGACCTACTCGGTGCTCGCTCAGGGAGCTCACGTGTCGTCCTGGTACAAGCCCGGCGGGCCGAAGTCCCTGGACAAGGTCGCCAATACCTACATCACGATGGCACTACGGCAGCTGGGGGTCGACGAGAACAGCTGAACAGCTCGGCCCTGATGCCGGTGGAGAGCGGTAAAGCGATCCACCGGCATCGCTCTGCGTGCGCCCAGCGCCGTACCGACGACGGGGTGACCGATGCCGAGTCCCCATTTCTCCAGATTGCAAACGGTGCCCACACTCGGTCGAGTGTGGGCACCGTTTGCTGCCAGTGGGGTGTCAGAGTGACATACCGCCATCGATCGGCACGACCGCCCCGGTGGTCCAGTTGTCTTCCAACGCGAGAGTAGTTATCCACCTGGCCGTGTCGACTGGATCTCCGATCCGGCGCAGCGGAATGGTGGACGCACGTTCGCGCAGCAAAGCGTCCTCCTGCTCCACCGTCATGCCGGCCGCCCGGTAGATCGGCGTCGCGGTCGGGCCCGGTGCCACACAGTTGACTCGAACGCCCTGGGGCCCGAGCTCGAGCGCCCAGCATCGGGTCAGGTGAGCCACTGCAGCCTTGGACGCCGCATAGTGCGAATTACTCGGTGTCGCTTTGAGAGCGACAGCGCTCGCCACGTTGACAATCGAGCCTCGACTCGCAGTCAGCCCAGGTAGCAGGGCCTGCGTGACCAACGTAGTACCCAGGACGTTCACATCGAAGAGCCCGCGGACCGAGTCCGCAGGCACCTCCGAAAGAGGCCCCACGAGAAACGCCCCGGCACAATTGACGACGAAATCGACCCGACCCCACTGCTCATGGACGGCATGAGATGCGCTCGTGACCGACTCCGGGTCGGTGACATCGACGACACGTGTGGCGATTGCGGCACCGGCACCCGCACCGAGGGATTCGAGCGATTTGAGCGCGTCGGCACTGCGATCCCAGGCGTCGATCCGAGCGCCGCGAGCGAGGAACAGATCGACGCAGGCACGGCCGATTCCGCTGGCGGCGCCGGTGATGACGCCGCAGAGTTGCTCGCCACGCGGAGCCGGAGCGGTCATACCGGCGTGACCCCGTTGCGTCGGGCCGGGGCCGTGCGGTCGCGCTTGCGGTACAGAGCGAGACGGTGGGTCAGCTCGTTGCGCAGCTCGTGAGCGGGAACCACAGCCTCGACCGCGTTCTCGTTCGCAATCTTGAACACGTCGATGCCCGCGGCATACTCGGCCTGCTTCTCGGCGATGAACGCGGCGCGCTCCTCGGGATCCTCGATCGCCTGGATGCGGTTGTAGTGGATGCCGTTGACGGCGGCATCCGGGCCCATCAGGGCAGGCTTGGCGGTCGGCAGCGCGATCAGCGCGTCGGGCTGCATCGGCGCGCCGGACATGGCAAGGTAACCACCGCCGTAGGCCTTGCGCAGCAGTACCGTAATACGCGGAACGCGTGCCTCGGAGACCGCGAAGATCATCTTTGCGCCGTGCCGGATGATGCCCTGGCGTTCGACCTCGGAACCGATCATGTAACCGGCGATGTCGACCAGGAACAGGATCGGGATGTTGAAGGCGTTGCAGATCCAGATGAACCGCGCCGCCTTGTCGGAGGAGTCGGGGAAGATGACCCCGCCCTTCACGGTCGGTTGGTTCGCCACGATTCCGACGCTCTGACCGTTCAGTCGCGCGAACCCGGTCACAAGTTCCGGTGCGAACAGGTGCTTGTAGGGGAAGAAGCTGGCGTCATCGACGAGCGAATCGATGAGTTCGTGGATGTCGAAGATCTCGGATTCGACCTCGGGAACAATTTCCTTGATCGTGCGGACCCCGGACGGTTCGGCCGGTGCGGTGACCGGAGGCTCCTGCTCCCAGTTCGACGGCAGGAACGACAGCCAGACGCGGATCGCGGAGATCGCCTCCTCGTCGTCCTCGACGAGCACGTCGGACAGACCCGACGTGGTGGAGTGCATCTCGGCGCCGCCCATCTCCTCGAGGGTGACGTCCTCACCGGTAACCATCTGCGCCAGACGGGGGGAACCGAGGTAGGCGGTGGCGTGTCCGCGGACCATGATGGTCAGATCACACAGAGCGGGAACGTACGCGGATCCAGCGGGGGAGGGGCCGAACAGTGCACAGATCTGGGGGACGCGTCCGGAGATCTGAACCTGGTTGTAGAAGATGTTGCCCCAGGCGCGGCGCCCGACGAAGCTCTCGAACTGCTCGTCGATGCGTGCGCCGGCGGAGTCGAACAAGTACACGAGCGGGGTGCCGGTGGAGTCGGCGAGTTCCTGTGCGCGCGTGATCTTCTCGAAGGTCCGCTTACCCCAGGTGCCGGCTTTGACGGTGTAGTCGTTCGCAATGACGATCACATCGCGCCCATCGACCTTGCCGACGGCGGTGACGACCGCGTCTCCGGGCAGTCCCTCGTCGTAACGGGCGAGCAGCCCGTCCTCGAAGCTCCAACTGTTGTCGAAGAGCAGTTCGAGTCGGTCGCGGACGAGCATCTTGCCCGCCTCGATCTGCTTCTGACGCTGCTTCTCCGAGCCGCCGAGCCGGGCGGCGGCCAGCCGTGCCTCCAGCTCGTCATGGGGGCTCAGGGTGGTCGAGGTCTGGGTGTCGTCCAAGGTGTCAGTCATCGGAGTACTCCAAAAATGGTCGTGATGAGGGTGAGTCGAGGTGAGCTACTTGTAACTGAACAGCAGGGAGGCGCCTCCGTCGATCACCGTGGTGGTTCCGTTGACTCCGCGGGAAGCGGGACCGGCAAGGAAACCGATCACCGCCGCGACATCCTCGGGGTCGAGGATGCGTCCGGTGGGGGTCTTGGCGGCCATGCGGTCGGCGGCCGCACGGTCGAGCATCGGGGTGTCCATCGCTCCAGGGGCGACGGCGTTGACGGTCACCGCTGTGTCCCAGAAGTCGAACAGCAGCGAGCTGGTCAGGTTGATCAGCGCCGCCTTGGATGCGGCGTAGGCGGGGTACTCGTACCCGCGGGTGCCAGCGAACGATGCGCAGTTGACGACTCGGCCGTACTCGGCGTTTCGCAGATCGTCCGCGAACGCTTGCGTGAGCAGGAACGGCGCGGTGACGTTGACGTCCATGACTTGCCGCCAGGAAGCGGCGTCGGTGTCCGCGAGGTGCGTTCGCCGAAGAATTCCGGCGATGTTGATCAGGTGCGAGACGGAACCGAGCTCGGCGTGCACGGCCTCGACGAGTGAGGCGGCGGCCGATTCCGAGGTGATATCGACCGCAAATGCCGCTGCCTCGATTCCGGCGGAGCGCAGTTCTTCTGCGGTGCGCGTGGCGCCCGCCTCGTCGATGTCCACGCATGCGACGGCCAACCCCAAATCGGCGCCCAGTGTCTTCGCGGTCACCGCGCCCAGGCCCCCGCCCGCACCGGTGACGACGGCAACCGGTGATCCGTGCGATGTGGTCATGTCACTCACCTGCCATGACGACGGTCGCCAGTGCAGCCCCGGACGGCACGACATCGCCGACGTTGACCGCGAGCGATTCGACCACGCCGGTGATCGCGGCGCGGATCGGGTTCTGCATCTTCATCGCCTCGAGCACCATGAGCACCTGTCCGGCCTCGACGGTGGCGCCGACCTCGACGTCGATCTGGGCGACGGTGCCCTGCATGGGGCTCTTGATCTCCCCACTGGCCGCGGCGCCGCTACCGCCGCGCTTCTTGCGTGGCCCGCCCCCCGCGACACGGCGCGGGGCTGCAGGCTCGACTGCGGCTGTGGCCGCGGCAGGGCCGGCCGGGGTGAAGAACGGGATCACGTAGCGGCGGTCCCCGACCCATACCTCGTTGCGGGGAAGGACCTCGTCGACGTCGTCCTCGGGGTCGGCGGGCGCCTCGAGCGGCGCGAGCAGCGATGCGAAGTCGATGTCGCGTTCGAGCCAGTTGGTGTGCATCGCGACGTTTCGGAAATCCTTGTGCATGATGATCGCGCGTGCGGCGGGCACCGTGGTGGGCACGCCATCGATGACGAGCTCGTCCAGTGCGAGCGCCAGACGGTCCAGTGCCCGGTCACGGGTCGGGGCCCATACGATCAGCTTGCCGACGAGGCTGTCGTAATAGGGCTGGACCTCGTCGCCGGACTCGTAGCCGCCGTCCCAGCGGACACCCGCCCGCGTCGGGGCCGTGACGGTGGAGATCGGACCGGGGCTGGGCATGAACAGGGCCCCACGGGTGTCCTCGGCGTTGACACGTACCTCGATCGCGTGACCGCGCGGGGGAGCACCGGACTCGGTGATCGACAGCGGTTCGCCCGCCGCGACGGCGAGCTGCTCGGCAACCAGATCGAGACCGAGGGTCATTTCGGTGACCGGGTGCTCGACCTGGATGCGGGTATTCATCTCGAGGAAGTAGAAACGTTCCCGATCGGCCTCGACCAGGAACTCCACAGTTCCCGCGCCGACGTACCCGACCGCCTTCGCCAACCGGACCGACGCCTCACCCATGGCGCGGCGCAGCTCGTCGGACAGGCCGGGAGCCGGCGCTTCCTCGATCAGCTTCTGGTGGCGTCGCTGGACCGAGCAGTCGCGGTCGCCGATCCACACCGCGTTGCCGTGCTTGTCCGCGAACACCTGGACCTCGACATGGCGTGCGGAGGACAGGTAGCGCTCGAGGTAGACGTCGTCTCGTCCGAATGCGGCGGCGGATTCCTGTTTGGCGGAGGCGAAGGCGGACTCGGCGTCGGCGGCAGAGGCGACCATCCGCATGCCGCGGCCGCCGCCGCCGTAGGTGGCCTTGATCGCGACGGGATAACCGTGCTTGTCGCCGAACTCGATGACGTCGTCAGCCGAGGCGATCGTGCCCTGCGAGCCGGGGACCTGCGGAACCTGCGCCTGCGCGGCGACCTCGCGGGCAGCGATCTTCGAGCCCATGACGTCGATCGCTGCCGACGGCGGTCCGATGAATACCAGACCGGCGTCCTCGACTGCTTTCGCGAACTCCGCATTCTCCGCGAGAAATCCGTATCCGGGGTGCACGGCCTGTGCGCCGGTGGATTTCGCGGCCTCGATGATCTTGTCGATGGCCAGGTAGGAATCGGAGGCCGCGGCGCCACCGAGGAGAACTGCCTCGTCTGCGAGACGGACGTGCAGCGCCTTCGCGTCCGCCTCCGAGTACACCGCGACGCTGGGGATCCCTACCTCAGCGCACGTTCGGATGATGCGGGTCGCGATTTCGCCGCGATTGGCGATGAGGACCTTGGACAGCATGCCCGGACTCCTTGTAGTTCGAAAAGCCTGCTCTGACAGTGCATTCACCGAGGATCGGGATCGGCACCCTACGTCAGAAACAAACGAGCGTACGTTTGTCTTTACGGTACAGTCCGTTGTGAGACAGGTCAACGCACATCCGCGGATCGATGGCCGCGGGCTGACGAGGAGGACACATCCGGTGACAGGATCCGCCCCCCAACTCGAATCGCTGGTGCACGCACTCGACGTGGCCCGGCTTCCCGACGGCACGTTTCTCGGACCGCCCACGGAACGTGCGTTGCCACGGTTGTTCGGCGGATACGTCCTCGCTCAGACCGTCATGGCCGCCGGCCGCACGGTGGCGTCCGGCCGGCACCTGCACTCGTTGCATGCGCTCTTTCTGCGTGGCGGTGACTCGACTGTTCCAGTGACGTACGAGGTCGTCGAGCTGCGGGACGGCCGCTCGTTCAGCGCCCGCGCGGTTTCGGCGCTGCAGGGCGGTGCAGTTCTGGCCACTGTTCAGTTGTCGTTCGCACTTCCCCAGACCGGGCTCGACCACCAGTGCTTCGAGGCCGGCCGGATTCCGGCGCCGCAGGCGCTGCCCCCGCTCGGCGAGCGCCTGCGGTTGGAGCTGGACTCTCTGCCCTCCTGGTGGGCAGCGCCGCATCCTTTCGACATCCGATTCGTCGAGCACCCGGAGGCACTGGCAGCGGGCGGGGTTCGGGATCCGCAGCAGGCGTACTGGGTTCGGGCGGCAGGGACGGTGCCGGACGAGCCGCTGTTGCATGCGGCCCTCCTGGCATACGTCTCGGACCTGACTCTTCTCGATCCGTCCCTCATGCCCCATGGGCGGTCCTGGTACGGAAATCGGGTGATCTCCGGTGCCAGTCTCGATCATGCGATGTGGTTTCATCGGCCGCCGTCGCTCAACAACTGGCTCTTGTGCCGCCAGAGCAGTCCGATTGCCACCAGCGGCCGCGCGCTCTGTGAATGCACCTACACCACCGAGGCCGGTCACCGGATCGCGTCGGCAACTCAGGAGGGCCTGCTTCGCGAACCCTGATCCTGGTCGTCGAATGTCAGGGTTGCGTGACGTTCGTTTCGTCGGCGAGGAACCAGGTCAGCTCACCGATGAACGCCTCCTCGTGTTCCCGCAGCACGTCGGCCTCCGGCGTCGCGAACGCGTGTGCCACCGCAGCGACCGACGGGAAGTGCAACTCGGCCATCCCGTCGAACGGCCACCCCTTACGGTGCTCGATCGCCGGGTTCTGCACGTAGCGTTCAAGCGCGGGAAGCTGCCACACTAGTTTCGGATGCTCGACCTGCCAGTGGTGGAGAAATTCCTCGCGGCTCACGGTCGGAAGGGCCTTGATAAGAGCAACTACCTTGACGGACATGATGTCTCCTTCGTCAAACCGATTGATCTGTCGTCGGGCAATGCGGGCAGGTGATCCGGGGCGGTGTCCACGGGGAATCCGGGACACTGCCCCGGATCACCTGAATCAATGCGCGAGAGTCTTGGTGGTATCGAGTCCGGCGCCGGTGAGCGCGCGCACCTGCAATTCGTCGAACGCTGCGTCGTCGGGCTTCTCGCGGCTGAGGTAACTGCCCACGATGCATCCGAGGAATCCGGCGGGCACCGACAGCAGAATCGGGAAGGCCAACGGGAACGGCGCGGTCGTCGACAACGAATCGGACAGCAGTGGGGCAAGGCTCGGCCAGACGAGCGGCCCGGTGAGGATCAGAGCGAGTGACGTGACCAATCCGGACAGCGCACCGATTACCGCGCCGAGAGTACGCATCCGTCGCCACAGCAGCGTCATGATCAGGACGGGGAAGTTCGCGCTGGCCGCGGTGGACGTAGCCAGGGTGGCCAAAAAGGTCACATTTTGTGTGCCACCGATGGCAAGCGTGACCCCGACAGTGATGATGACCAGCGAGACTGCCGCGATCCGGCCGACGGTGATCTCCTCACGTTCAGGGCGATGGAAGGTCTGTGACCACAGGTCGTGCGCCACGGCGGAGGAAGCACTGAGTACGAGGCCGGCCGACACGGCAAGCAAGGTCGCGATCGATACCGCGACCACCAGCGCGAGCAACAAGTCCCCCGTGAAGCCGTCGCCGCCGAGCCAGACGGTCAACGCAGGCAGTGCGAGGTTGCCGCCCTTACCCGCGATCTCCTCGCCCCCGGTTCCGAGTGCGGCTCGCGCCGAGATTCCCAGGAAGGCGATCAAGACGTTGAAGCCGCCGATCAGGCTGATTGCCCAGATTGCGGACTTGCGGGCCTCGACAGCGTCGGGGACGGTGAAGAACCGCATCAGGACGTGCGGCAGACCCACCGCGGACAGTGTGACGGCGACGGCCATCGACACGATGTTCCACGAACCCTCGAACGAATTGCCGGTTGCGAGGTAGTTGTCGCCGAAGGTGCTCTGGGTGATCGCCTGCTCGACAATGTTCAGTGGGTTCGGGTCGATCCGGATGAGTACCAGGATGACCAGGAGAGCTACGACGGCCATCAAAGCGACCGCCTTGATGATCTGGAGCCATGTAGTGGCGAGCATGCCGCCGAACAGGACGTAGGTCAGCATCAGCACCGCGGCAATGACGACACCCCACGAGAAGTCGATACCGGCCAGCGCTTCCATGAGGACGCCGCCGGCGACCATCTGCGCCAGCAGGTAGAAGATGCAGATGAACAAAGTGGAGATTGCAGACACCACACGGACCGGTCCGGATCGCAATCTGGTGGCGAGGGCGTCCGCGAAGGTGAATCGACCCAGGTTACGGAGTTTCTCGGCAATCAGGAACATCACCATCAGGAAGATGCCGCAGGCGAAGATCGCGTAGACGATCCCGTCCATGCCGTAGAGATAGGCCAAGCCGGCGTATCCGAGCAGCGACGCGGACGACAGGAAGTCGCCTGCGATGGCGGTGCCGTTCTTGCGCCCGGTCATGGCACCGCCGGCTGTCCAGAACTCCGCGGACGTACGAGTGCGGCGGGAGGCGAAGTAGGTTGCCACGAATGTCGTCGCCAGCAGCAGGACGCTGACGATGACGGCGGTGGTGTTGAACCCATCAGACATTTCGGGCCGCCTCGAACTCGATGGTGTCCGGGGTGCGCAGCGCAGCTGCCGCGAGTGCGTCCCAGTGGCGGGCTCGTCGCACATACCACACGCCGAGGCTCATGACCGTGCCCACATAGACACCCGACAGGATCAGACCGACACTCAGCCCGGGGATCGGCCGCTGCGCAACGACCTCCGGGGCGAAGGCAGCCATTCCGACGAGTGTGCCGAAGGCTGCCGCAAAGATGATCCAGGCGATCGTGAAGAAGCTGCGGCGATCGCGTCGAAGGCGCAGCATCGCCGGGGCGCCCCAGAGTCGACTCCAGTCGACGGGTGTCTCGTTGGTGGACATGGCTGTTTGCCTCTCATGCAGGGTGGAGATGGTTCACGCATCCGTACCGACGTGTGGGCTGAATGCGGACCTGGTAGTGGTGATCGCTGCTCGCCGGTCGGGGCGAGGATGTAATCGGCATCACAAGAGTAAACGAACGTGTGTTTGTTTGTCTAGGAGCCTCTGAGTTCTTGGAAAAACGTTCGTTTGTTTGTATGGTGAGGTCGAGGCCCAGCTCGCCGTTGCGGACCGGGCCGATCGCAGTCGAGGAGCCTCATGACCGAAATCGGCGCCCTGCCCGACACCACTGAACAAGCGGATCTGCGTGAGATGGTGCGTGACATCATCGATCGCTACGCCCCGCCGGAGCGAGTACGCGAGCTCGACGAAGCCAACGCGTTCGATCTGGAGCTGTACCGCGCCCTTGGCGAAGCAGGACTGATCGGCCTTGATGCCCAGGTCGACGGCACCACCGGAGCCGATCCTCACAACCAGATCATCGTCCTCGAGGAGCTCGCTGCCGGCCCGACCTCGATGGCGGTGTGCCTCGTCGTCCAGTACATGGGCGTCGGTCTTCTGACCGAGTACGGGACCGAGCGGCATCGCACCAC
>Ga0180218_1000645_pt1 | contig 28579 bp, 25 predicted proteins | sample eDN3rd37CKraftBY_FD_151334 | JGI IMG/M metagenome (GOLD analysis project Ga0180218, IMG submission 151334) | Enriched backyard soil microbial communities from Emeryville, California, USA - eDNA 3rd pass 37_C Kraft BY (version 2) (version 2) | ecosystem: Environmental > Terrestrial > Soil >... | reverse complement strand
AATTCTCAGGCAGCAACGAGTTGAAAAATTGAAGCACGAGCAAATCACTGCATAGACTACGATTCCGAATCTATGACCGTATTCGTGCCATACGTGAATCCTCCTGCACCAAATATGCGGAAGAACCCCTGATCGCCGCGCTATACGTGCGTCCGGGTAATCTCCGGACGTAGCGATATAAACCTATTACGGTGGCTGCCGTGCTGGTTCTTTCAGGTTGGTTGCGTGATTGGCGAACGGGGTACCTAGCAATGTCGGCCACGAAAGGCCAAGGAGAAAAGGTAATGTCACGGTAACCTTTGGTCAGAGGGTTCTGCCTACGAACTATGGCATGACCTATCCCATCAGCTACAAGCGCCATCGCTTCCCACCTCAGCTCATTGCCCATGCCGTTTGGCTGTACTTCCGCTTTCCTCTGAGTCTCCGGGTGGCTGAGGAGATGCTACTCGAGCGTGGCATCGAGGTCTCGTACGAGACGATCCAACGCTGGGGAAAGAAGTTCGGACCGGCTTATGCCCGACGGCTCCGCCGCAAGTCTGTCTTCCCCTTATTACTTCGTCAAACGGTGTTTGCCAACGTAACGTGCCTGGGACGATACCCGAAGAGCATTGAGCAACCTGAATGCAGACCTGGTGGTAGCGCACGCGGCCGTGGCTCAAGCAGGTCCGTGGCTAGAAGGGGCCCAGCGAAGTTGACTAGCACTCAAAGCGCGAAATTCAGCAAGAACATGGCCTGCACCTCCACTGGATGCACGACCCGACGCGCCTACCGCAACCGCGCATCGCGGGAACTTCCGTTCATTGTCAAGGTTAGCGGGAATATGTTTTATGTGAAAACAGCCCTTTATAGCGGCGTTGAAGCGCCATTGCTGTCGATGGCTCGATAGAGATATTTCCATTCGCCGCGGATTTGATGTACGTTTTGTCAACGTGTCACTTAGCAGGAACGGCTCGTTTGCGTGAGCTGAAGCGGTTCAGAAGCTCAGGCGAGTAGGGGATGATCCACCTATGAAGGTCGCGTGATCGACTCTGATGCCGCGGTCGCCCATCATCTCCTCAAGGTTCCGCAGGCTCAGATTGTAAACCAGGCACCAATGGACGCAGAGTAGGAGACTGTACGATCAAAATGTCGGCTCGTGAACATCCGTGTCTTCGCTGCTGTGACCAAAGTCAGCGTAGCTGAAACTTTGCGACGGAATCCTCGGGTGATCCTGAGCGGAACCACGATGGTTCACATCATGAGCGAAGGCAGGAAAAATGTGCCTGCCGTTCTTAGCTCTCCCTTGGAGCAGCTCAAAATTGGTTGCTCAAGGACTTTAGCCGACATAGTCCTTTTCTGTCCTCATCTAAATTTCGCGACGGGCGCAGCGCCTGTGCTTTGTCCCGGGAACATTCACCCTTTGCCGCCCTTCCCCCGCTTTCCTCCTCCACGTGCTCCTTCGCCTGACCCTGCGCGAGGGTCCCGCAGCTCTCTGCCTGTCAGTGTCAGAAAGACGCTTTCCAGGCTTGGGCGGTCGATGGAAACAGTCTGCAGCTCACTTCCGAATTCCCGCAGAAACGCGGGCGAAAACTCAGGGCTCGTCACCTCGAGAACCATAGAATTCCCGGTCCGGATGGCATTTGGATGGCGGGCATGGATGCGGTCAGCCGCGTCCTTGTCCCGACCGGTTGCTCGCAGAAACTCCTTGCCATGCCGCACCTTGAGCTCGGCCGGAGAACCTTCTGCGAGAACCTTGCCGTGGTCGATGATGCAGACATTATCACAATACTCAACTTCTTCGATGTAATGGGTTGTAACAACGATGGTCAAGTTACCCCGTTTGCGCAGCTCGGCAAGATACATCCAGACGCGCTCGCGCGACTGCGCGTCCAACCCAACAGTGGGTTCATCGAGAAACAGGATCCGGGGTCGATGGAGCAAGCCACGGGCGATCTCCAGTCGCCGCTTCATACCGGACGACAGCTGCCGCACCAGATGCTCGCGCCAGTCACTCAACTCCACCAGCTCGAGCATCTCGTTAATGCGTTTCCGCCGGTCGGCTATTCCCATTCCATAGACAGCGCCGTGGAAGTTCAGGTTCTCCCATACCGTCAGCCGATCATCGAGGCTTGATTCCTGAAATACCATGCCGATACGTTCGCGAGCTTCGACCGGGTTAGTGAGTGCATTGGCGCCCGCCACCACCACCACGCCGGAATCCGGACGCAAGATCGTGCTCAGGATATGCAGGAGCGTTGTCTTGCCGGCACCATTCGGCCCAAGCAGGGCAAAGAGCTGACCGGCCTTTACCTCAAGGCTGACCTTGTCGAGCGCGAGTGTACGGCCATAGCGTTTTGAAACGTCCCTGACACTGATGTCAGCAACTACGTCGCTGGAAACGGCCCCTGATACCAGCGGCTGAGCAAGCTGTTCTTTCATGAAATGATCCCGGCTGCACGCATATCACGCAGGAAGAAATGCTCGACGTTGATCGCCGAGCTGATGTGAAAGTAGTGGCCCTGGCTGGAGCGGCAGGCCCTGCGCAGGCTATCGCTCCATTCCGCCAGCAGCCTTTGGTATTCGTTGCTGGAAGCCTCGTTGAGGTCCATCTCGATTTCCGCGCCGCTTTCGACATCGCGCAGGCGCAAGCGACCGCCGCTAGTGACTGGCGGGTCAATTTCGTCCGGTGCATGCAGGTTCACAACAAGAACGCTGTGACCCTGTGCACCCAGCATGGTGATGGCCTTCTCCGCGTCTTCATCCCACCAGTCGCTGATCATAATGATCTCGCTTCGGGGCGAAAGGCGGCTGCCGGCCATCCGAAGAGCCTTGCTGAAGGCCGAAGCGCCTTGCGCCTTCTGTCCAGCCAGCCAGCTGAAGACCCATTCGGCCCGGCTCGTGCCACTCAGCCGCGGCGACCATCGCAGCTCGTCGTCCGCGAAGACAGCAAGTTCCACGCGGTCGCCGCCTGCAAGTCCCACAAAGGCGAAAAGCTGAGCAAGGGCGATTGCCACGCTGAACTTGTCGGGCGTGCCGTGCCACATCGAGCTGCTGGCGTCGATGATGATGGCGATCGGCAATTGGCGCTCGACAATATACTGCCTGGTGTATGGCACTTCATGGCGGGCGAATAGCCGTGCATCAAGATGACGAGTGTCGTCCCCATTCCGGTAGTCACGATGCGCTGAAAACTCCAGCCCCGAACCCAGCACCGCAGAGCGACGTTCTCCCAGCCCCACCGAAGCGTCCGCCCCAAACGAGAGGCGGGACGTCGCCAGATGCTCCAGCAATGCAGGATTAGGGAGGATCATGTCAGGTTCTCACTGCCCGCTCGAAGAGATCGAGGATAAAGGCGTCTAGATCCACCCGTTCCGCCCGGCCCTCAAAATTGAGCTGGATACGGTGATGTGTCGCCGATGCGAGGACCGAGCGGATGTCCGAAAAGTCTACGTTGTAGCGGCCTTCCAAAAGTGCGTTGGCCTTGGCCGACAGAACCAGCGCCTGTGCACCACGCGGACTGAGCCCGAAACGGATGAAACGGTTGGTCTCTGGTGTTGCCCTTGCCGAATGAGGCTGCGTCATCAGCGCAAGCCGGGCAACGGCATCCCGCAGGTCCTGAGCAATGACCACCGCACGAACCAGTTCCTGCAGCCGCTCGATCTGGGGTGGAGTTATCTTCTGCTGAACAACCGTGTCGCGCTGGCCGGTGGTGGCCAGAAGAATTTCGGAGAGGATCTGTTCGCTAGGATAGGCAACAGGAATGCGGAGCAGAAAGCGATCAATCTGTGCTTCGGGAAGATTGTAGGTCCCCTCCATCTCGATTGGGTTCTGTGTGGCCAACACAAAGAACGGGGTCGGAAGCTTCATGGACTCCCCGCCTACGCTAACCGTTCGCTCCTGCATTGCCTCGAGAAGTGCGGATTGCGTCCGCGGGGTCGCACGGTTGATCTCGTCCGCGAGGAGAAGCTGTGTGAATATGGGGCCAGGCTGGAACTGCAGGCTCCGTCCTCCGTCCTTGGTCTGAGCAAGCACCGTGGAGCCGGTGATATCTGCCGGCATCAGGTCGGGGGTAAACTGTATCCTCGTTGCATTGAGACCGGTCACCTCGCCCAAAGTCTGCACCAGCAGTGTCTTACCTGCTCCGGGTGGGCCTTCCAACAACGCGTGCCCACCGGCCATCATGCTGGTCAGAACCAGACGGATGACCTCCTGCTGGCCGATCAAGACACGACCAACCTCCGCGCGGCTGGCATCCAGCGCACGCAAAAGATCTTCAAGATCGTCCGGAGGGGTAACGGCTTGCGGTGCAAAAGTCATGAACTAACCCCAAAATTTGCATGAACCAAGCCTCGCGAACGCGACTGGTTTATATTGTTGCAATAGTTGATGGTGCGAAACAAGATCATGTCGGGTCAAGGCCTATTTCGCACGCGGCGCGGTACCAGATGCCGTGGCCGCCACGAGTAGCGTACCAGCAGTTCCAGGATGAAAAGCAGGAGCGCTGCAATCAGCAAGATCGGCCAGATCACGGTATTGGTCCAATGCCAGGCAGAACTGCCGAAGATGGCAGCCTCGGAGGTGAGCGTCACGCCTCCCGTCTGGCGGGTGAGCGTCAGAATACCCTTCGCTGATGAACTCGCGTCCAACCGCGCGGGATAGGCGACGTGGACCGCCGTTTCGCTTCGCCCGACCTCGGTTTCTACGGCTATGTTGAAGGTGCCTTGGTGAGCCGCAACAAACCTGCCGCGATACGATCCAGGGCTTTCCTCCGTAAGCACCAGGACCTGTTCCGAGGTTCCGTTGCCAACGCTCGCCCGCGCCGATAGACCAGGACTTGGGAGACCGTCCTCATCGGTGACAAGAAGCCGTATCTCGATTGCGTCTCCATGCCGCTCCGTGCGGAGGTCCATGCCCTGGCCTTGGGTCGACGATAGGCGAAACCGTATCGCCTCCACCCAAAATGCCGCATAGCTTTCGATGTCCTGCCAGCGCCGGCTCCACGCTCCTGTAGCATCAGTCGTCAGCGCCAAAACTTGCCCGTTACCGTAGCGCCAATGCGCCAGCAGAGGCATTGGCTCACCATCGGTGTCTGGGGTCATAAGCACGACATTGGCCGCAGGCTTTGGCGAGGTCAACACAAAGCCATCAATCGGGGGAATGTGCGGAGGCAACAGGTTGAAATACGAGTCACGCGGCGCAGTCCAGAATGGTTGGGTCAGACCCTCCTCGACGGGCGCAGCAGAAAACATCGTCGCCTCCTGCGCCAGAATCGAGGGTAGCGAGGCGAAATCAGTTGTCGTGTGGAAATTCCCTCCACCCAATCGCGCGATGTGATCCACGATTGGGATCGCGGCGCCTGTCCCGATAGCCACTGTTGAGATGGTGATGCCTTCAGCGCGCATTCGGGTTACCAGCGACGTAAAGTCCGCCGGCTGGGTGAGACCGTCAGTCATGACGACGACGTGCTTCATCATGGCCTGCGAGTTACGCAGTTGCGCGAAGGCCTCTTCGAGCGCGGGGTAGATGGCCGTACCGCCGCCGGGCCCGAAACCTGCGAGCTGCTGATCCAGCGTCTGCGCCTCCTCGACCCGCTGGAGTGGCACGACCGTCTGGGCAGTGTCATCGAACACAACGACAGCGATGCTGCTGTGCGGGTTGAGCCTTTGAATGGCAGACAGGGTCGCCTGCTTGGCGATGTCCAGGCGGGTTGAGTTCTCCACTGCCTGCTGCATGCTGCCGGAACGATCCAGGACAAAAACAAGGGCAGCTTCCGGCATTTCGCCGGGAATATCGCTCGACAGGGGGGAGAGCCGGTCGATCGGCGTTTCAAGATAGCCTCCCGGACCGAAACTCTTGTCGCCTCCGATGAGCACTAGCCCAAGGCCGTGATCCTTCACGGCAGTCTCGAGGAGTTCCTGCTGCGCCGTCGTTAATGCCCTAGCGGGCACATTTAGGAGTACGGCCGTACGATAGCGCAGCCAGTCCTTCATATAAGCCGGGTAGCGGGAGGGCGTCAGGATACGGCTCTCGATTCCCTCCTGCGCCAGTGCATCGGCAAGCGGAGTACCCAGTTCGGCCTCAGTCACGAGAATGGCGACAGGGCCGGTCGGTGTCGGGGTAATCGCAACGCCGTTGCGAGTCGCCGGAGTGTCCGACACCGCTTCGCCTGCGACGGCGACTTCATAGAGCGTAGTTCCCGGCCCGATTGCTTCAATCAGGGTCTCGACCCTATTGTGCCCACGTTTGAATGTCACAGGCTGGCGGGTCAACAGCTCCCCATCGCGGAAAAAGGAAAGTTCTGCCTCCATATCTGCGGCGGAAACGATTACTGCTGTGAGCAGAATGTCATCTCCTTCGTAGACTTGGGACGGCACTTCGACCCTTTCTACGCGGGCAGAGGGCCGGTTACCTTCAGACTCCGTGAATGGAATACGATCGACAGAGATCCGGCGCTGCCGCAGACGGCCGATCGCGAGATGCAGGTCGGTTGTTTCGGTGATCCCGTCTTCGCTAACGATCAGACGTCCAGTGCCCGACGGCAGCATCGCGCTCGCGAGCAGCAGCGCATTTTCCAGCCCCGCCGCAGCACTCTCTGATGACCCACTCTCGCCGCCGTCGAAATCGCGCCGAACCTGCAAGGGTGTCCCTCCCTGTACCAATGCCAGCTTCTGCCCGAGGAAGACGTTACCATTTTTCGGCCATGCCTTGCCCTGTGTGTCGATCGCGACCACGTGTTCCTGCAGTCTCGGAAGCTCAAGCGACGGAACGAGGATCGCAACCAGAACCAAAAGGGCAACGCCAGCTCGCATCACGACGGCATTGCGCTTCGTCCGCCAAGCCGTCTTAAAAGCCAATATGGCCTCTACCACCAGAATGACGAGGGCGATGAGAGCAGCAATCCACCAGAAGGCAAAGGGTCTGGTCACCTCCTCATCCACCACTTCGATCGTCTGCAGGACGGCGGGCGCAGGGTTGATGGCGAGAAGCTGCTGTGACACCTGATTGGACAAGAGGTACAGGCCAGCTTTGGTCGGCACGAACCTTCCATCCTGCGAGAACTGCGCCTGCGCTGCCAGGTCGAACGGCAGGCTATCCGGCATGTCGCCATCGAGCCTGATGATCTCGCCCTGGATCAGCCGCGCGTCCACGCTGCAAGGAAGACCCACCGAGCAGGCCCGCACATCATAGGCACTGGTTGGCAGGCCAGACCAACGAACAAATCGGTTGATCAAGGCCGGAAAGCTCGCCCGGCCTGACCAGTTTGACCGGACGGGATCAAAGGCAATCTGGAGCTGACGGCCATTGGCATCGGTCCACGCCTGAACCAGCGGGGCTTGCTCAGCTTCGAGCAGGATCACGGCGGCTTCCTGCGCCGCAACCTCAAAGGCCTGCATAATCTTGAGCGACGCCCAGTCCATGTCTTCGCCCAGGATGTGACTGGTGCGCCACGCAACGGGATCGGGAGCCGTCATAACCTTGGGTTCGGCTGCCGGCGCGAGTCGAGCTTTTCCGGCCCAGATCGTGTTGGTGGCGGGCGGCCGACTTACTGCCACCCCATCAACAAACGCCAGGGCGTAGCGTGCACTGTCTTCAGGAACATCGTCAAAGGTGTGGAGTATGGCCCCATCGATCGCCTCGATGGTCCGACGCCAAATCGGTTCGACATCCGCACCGACGTACAGCACATCCAGGCTCTGCGCGCGCGCCGGCACAGGCAGACGCACAACATTGGTGAGAGTGGCCGCGTCATCCACTTCCATTTCGACGATCAGCACGCCTGCACCGGGCAGGGTCAATGCATGTGAGAACTGGAAGCTGCGAGGTCCTGACCTGCCATCCGCCTCCGGACGGGCGCGACCCTCGGCTGCGGAAACGCGAGCCCAATCCACTGGGCTGTCGGACCCTTCGGGTATGAACCGCAACCTGAGGCTCAACTCGCCACTTGCTTCCGCACTGTTGGTGGCGACGGTGCCCGCCACCTTCCATCGCCCTTCCGATGCTTCCAGTGGTTCAAGCTGCGCCTGAACGACGTGCTGGATACGTCCCGAATTTCCGGTGTCCACCTGCTCCAGAATGACCGGCGCACCGCGATCCTCAAATTCCGGCGGAATATTTCCGGCACTCACCACCGTTATGCGCGCTATTTCCCCGGGCCGCATGAGCGCGTCGACCAGTTGCGAAGCACCCGCCCAATCAGCTTCACCATCATCCGCAGAAAGGGTCCTAAGTGCTCGTTCGATACCGGCGCTGTAACCTTGGCGAGCAAGAACAATATCTGGAACGACACCGGCGAAGACAACGCTGAAGCGAGTAGTTGCCGCCACGGCGTCAGCTTCTGCCATTGATGAGATGCGGTCGAGCGCGGCAGCAAAGCTGGTGTCGCCGTCACTTCCCATCTGCATGTAGGACGAACCATCGAGCACATAGATTGCGTGCTCAAAATGGGCCTTCGGGTTCCACAATGGTTGTGCAAGTGCCAAGGCAAGGGCTAACACTGCACCGATCTGCAAGAAGAGCGTCAAAGACAATGGCAAGCTCTGCCAACGGCGAATTGAAGTAGTCTGGGCCGATGCAACGCGGCGCCACAGCATCAGGCTGCCGACATCAACGCTTCGCCTTCGCTCCATGTGCAATGCAATGACTATTCCGGCTAGAAGCGATAATGCGAAGAAAGCAGGGGCTAGGAAACTCATCGACGCAGTGCGCCTTCACCCGTCTCGGCGGGCGTAAAATAGCGTGACGCTGCCAGCCGATCGATGGCCTGCACAAACTCGCGATCGAGCTGCATGCCGGCCGCAGCCGAATTTCCGGAGAGCCCCTCAGCACCAGCCTGCACTTCCAGCTCCTGGGCCGGGCCCGGAGCCAGCGTCATGTCAACTTTGATGCGGGAACCGGTGTCATATTCCGCAGCTTCCAGAAGCATTTCGGTACCGGGACGACTTTCGCCGACGAGCGAAGATGCCTCCAGTGGCTGTGACCCTGACCCTGCCATGTCGCCACCCCCGGTACCAGATTGGGTGGAAGCTCCGACGGGCGCACCTTGCGCAATCTCCAAGCCCGCCTCCTGCTCATCAGTGGGCATACCTGGCAGAGTAGGGCCGGCCACCGGCGACGAGGCTTGCGCATCCTGCGGACCGGTGAGCGTACCGGATCCCTCCGTGTTCGCCATATCGTTTGTCGAGGCATCACCAGAAGACGGCGAAGGTGGCGACGAGTTGGGGCGAGACTGCTGTCGACGCTTTTCCTGATAATCCCCGATGAGACTGGCTAGGCTCTGTGTCAGGGATGGATCAGAGGTAATCCAGCTCGGCGGGCTGTCCCCATATCCCATCCGCGCTAGATCGATGAGCTCCCCAAACCGGTGGTTTATCTGGTCCTGCGTCATACCCTGGGCTGCGTCACGCAACAGCGCGTTCAGCCCGGTCGCCGCCGACATCAATGCATCGACGTCCTGCAGCGATGCATCGACGGTAACCTGGCGTGCAGCAGCCTCAATATCTTCGAAGGTGACGTTCGGCAGAAGCGCTTCGGCGTCTGTGACCGGCCCAGCACTTCTTAAATCCGTGGGCGGCGGTGCTGGCCAGAGCATCAGACTGACCGCAATCAAGGCTGAGCCTAGGGCCGCACCCAGTGTAAACCGGTCTGCGACCGGGGCGAGGCGGGATGGATCGAGACCCTTAACATGCTGGTTCGCGTCCTCCAGCAACGCTCCGGACAACAGTCCTTCCCGCGGACCCCGATGTCTAAGTTCGAGCGCAGAGGTAAGGCGGTGCTGCAGGCCCAGTTGGTCGTCGTAGTGCCTCGCAGCAGAGGAAAGCGTGTAGCCTCCGCGCGCTCGACCGGCCCAGATAGCGACGGTGCTTGCAATCGCTAGCACGGCACCGGCAATCCATAGCAGGCCAGCCGCCCAGCCGGCGACCAGCTGCGAACTGGCAACAACCCAGGAGGCCGCCACGGCTGCGGCAGACAAGAGCGCGATCTGAACTATGAGTCGAATACGATTGCGCCGGACTGTTGTCTCGAGCCATCGCGAGAAATCCGTCTCCACTGCCCCTCCTAGCAACGTGTGACGGTCCCATTAAGATGCACTGATACACAAACTGCAAGCCCGATCTTAAGCAACCTCCTTGGAGTTCACACCGGCCCTCACCCATACTACGCTTGGACGAAGGCCTGCACATGCGGATTTGTCTGCATCGCCGAAGGTGAAAGCCTGCTTTTCCGGAGCAGCTTTATTCACAAAATAATGGAAATGGGCTTGGCAATTGATGGCAATATTGGAAATATCGAATTCCAAGGAGGAATTCAGTTTGTCTGGTGGCCGATCGCATTGGCAGGCTCAGTGATCACTTCCATAGGAACGCTTCGTGGTCCGCGGGGGTAAACAGGAGGAGTTTGGTGTCCGAAGCAGATTGCGAAAAAGCTTTTGCAACTATGGGGAAGGCCGACGGCATCAATCGATGATCCGGTAGTTTAATCATTTTTCTTTTGAAGTGCCGCTGGTGCTGAGCTCACCTGCCGATCAGCCCTATCGCGATCTCAGAGTTGAACGTCGCACATTTGGAATGGCGGCACTGCACTTCGAAGCGGGGAGGCGAAATGGCTGATATCAAGCACGGACCAGTTGGCCGGTTCCTCCCGTCAGGTCGCTGACGTGAACACTACTCGTATGGGCTGGAGACTACATTGAAGTTGCTTGCGGGAATCCATGCAATCTGGCTGCGCGAGGTGAAACGGGCCCTGCGCGACCGAGGCCAGCTTATCGGCGGCATCAGCCGCCCGATTCTGTGGCTGCTGATTATGGGGATCGGGTTGAACCCCTACTTCCGCGGTGAGGTCTATGGGGAGGTCCGCTTTGTAATCCCCTACACTTACGTGCAGTTCATCTTCCCCGCGATCATCATGCTGAACATCATGTATACCTCGGTGCAATCCGCAGTATCCGTGATCTGGGATCGGGAGTTCGGGTTCCTTCGCGAAGTACTCGTCTCGCCTATGCCCCGCTGGGCGGTGCTGTTGGGCAAGATCCTAGGCGGCACCACCATCGCGGTCCTACATGGCAGCCTGGTGCTGGTTCTGGCGCGTTTTGCCAATATTCCGATGGGCTGGTCAAACGTCCTGCAGGGGCTCGCCCTGATGTTCCTGCTTGCCTTCGGGCTCACGTCCTTCGGCATCATCATCGCCAACCGGGTTCGTAGTTTTGAGGGCTTCGGCGTGTTTTCAAACGCGGTCATCCTGCCACTCTATTTCACCTCAAGTTCGATCTTTCCGCTCGATCCGGCGCTGACTCGCGCACAGACTGCAGTTCTCTATCCGGACTGGCTGATCTTCGTCGTCTCCATCAACCCCCTTACCTATGCCGTGGACACGTTCCGCGGCACGTTTATCGGCTTCAACCAGTTCGATCCCATGCTCGGCATGGCCGTCATCGTGTCAATGGCTGCCGGGTTCTTCGCGCTCGCGCTGTACGATTTCAATAAGGCCTGAGAGGAACGAAGCCTTGGCCAAACCAGTCGCGGGCGAGAGCAAATTTCAGAAGCAGCGTTCAGGTCTCGTACGAGATCTGAGTGCATTGACGGTCATGTTCGGGTTGCTGCTGTGTGCCTATTTCCTGCCGCCGGATACTTCGCTACAGGAAGTCCGGTCCGCAGGCCGGCTCTCGGTTTGCTTACCACGGCTCTATCCGCCGCTTGTAACCGGAGACGCGGAAAACCGCGGCTTCGACGTGGACGTGCTGCAGGAAGTGGCGTCGCGACTCGAAGTCCGCCTGATGCTCAACTACAGCTCCGCCATGGGGCGCGATTTCAACCCACGCAACTGGCGCATCACCCGTGCCCAATGTCAGGTTCTCGCCGGTGGCGTCGTGCTCTCACGCAGCGTCCGCTCGTTCCTAGACACGGTACCAGGGCCGCTCAGCACCGGCTGGGTCGTGCTGTCGCCCGAACGGATCTCGTCGCTCGAGGGGAAACGGGTTGCAGTACTCGCTGGCTTGACCGGCCTCGACCGTATCGGCCTGTCACGCTATCTGCGCGCGATGGGCAGCCGGCTTCAGGTCGTGCAATCTGCCGAAGATCTGGTGCGGCAGCTGAATGATGGGTCGATCGATGCCGCCGTCACAGAGGCGTTGTCAGGCGCACAGATCGTAGAACACAACGAATGGAATGCTGCCTGGCTGCCGGAGCCTTTCGAACGCTATCAGCTTGGCTACGGTTTCTGGCGCGGAGACGTCACGTTGCAGCAGGCAACGGAGGGAATATTGGCTGACATGGAGCTGGACGGCACCATGCAGACCTTGCTCGACCGATACTCTGTAGAGCCGATCACCGACACGTTTTCACAGGATGTCGAGGCAGCGCTAACGAATTGAGCGGATGCTGCCCCGGGCTGTGCCTATGGGCTTTGGGTCCCCTTACGGTTGCGCACGGCCAATCTCAGCCAATGCCTCGCCGCACGGTCGCGACAATCGGATCAAGCCACGTTCCTCGTGTAAGAACCATAGCAAGAACGACAGCGATGGCGAACCATTGCGTCTGCCGGATCAATGCCGCGCCCCAGGCTGGGTTGATTGCCTTGAGCAGATGCGCGCCAGTTAGGGGCGGGATCGGGATCAGGTTCAGCAGCGCGTAGAAGATTGCCATCTCACCCAGAACAGTCATCCCGGCGATGACATACATGGACGCCCTGGTGCTGAGGAGGCCCAGCATCGGCAGGCGAAGGCTCAGTACCAAGACCCCAAAAGCCGCTACGAGCGCCAGGCTCGCCAGCACGCATATGATCAGTCCCCAACGGCCCAGGCGCATCTGCGCCGGATCGATATCAATGGGAACGATCCAGCCAGCACGCGTCGCGACAGCCGAGACGAGGCCCAGCACGCTGAGGTGCTTAAAAGGCGAAAGGGAAAGCCTTCCGTCATATTCCGGCGTGCGATCCCCCAGCAACCAGGCGATGCCCGAAAGAAAAAAACCGTGTACACCTGCAAGGACGACAGCAGCAATGACACGTTGGACGAGAACCAAAAGGGACAGGTCAGTAAACATCAGCCCGTCTCCAGTGGACACCAGGAAAACCGTTGGATCGTGTCATGGCGTTATTGCTAATTGCCCGCGAGTCCGGGCATCCCGACTTCAGCCAAGACTTCGTCAATGATGCCATCCTCGTTCAGCGAGTGGATGGCCTGGTCCAGCTGATCGCGCAGGAAGACATTGTACTCCCGCACCATCATGCCGATCGGGGTCGTGTCCGAGCGGATCGGATCCAGCGAAGCGACATGTATACCCTGCCCTGCCGGATCGCCGTCGGCCTGACGGTAGAGCAAAGGTGCCCAGATGAGGGCGCCATCGACACGGCCATCCTTCACATAGTCAACGATAGGCGCATAACTCGGCATCGGGAAGCGGACCCAGCGCTGTTCCTTGGGGAGCAGCGCGACATATTCCATAAACGCATGGTCAACCGGGCTGAACATCATGGAGCCGATGGGGCGGCCCGCCGGAATATCTCCCAGTTTCTTATATTCAGGCTTGGACACCGCAAGCACATACGGCGCGTCGTAGTAAGCGCGCGTGGGGATCAGCCAGTCCGCCGAGATCTGCTGTCCAAGCGTGAATCCCATGATGGCATCGCAGCGTTCACCCAGCTGCACAAGAACGGCTTCCCAGAAGTCATCCTCGCGACTCGCCAGGGTATTGGTGAACTCGTAGAATTTTACATCCAGAAGCAGGGCATTGCCGATCTCCTGACCGATTCGGCGGTCGATCTCGATGGTCGGGCTGATTGACCAGATGCAAAACGTGATTTCGCTGCCGCGGATCCAGCGCCGCTCCTGAAAGGTTTCAGGTGGGACATATGGTTTGGCCACCTGCGCCCAGGCATGACTAGCGCCAGCTAGGAGCACCGCCAGAGTAAGCAGGTACGAACCAAATCGATTGTTCATCAAATTACTCCTTGCGGCTCGCTCATTGCACGCTGGCTTGCCTGTCTGCTCGACCCATTCCCTCGTGAACAGCAGCCAACACTCGATGCAGCTGCAGGCAATTTCCAGTATTCACCGATGCGGAGACAAATAATTCATGGATATCGCATTCGCCAGCTGATCCAGGCCTCCCGGACTTGGTCATCGGCTGAATATCCCAATGGAATGAAGGGGCCGTAGCCCCTCCACCTATTTCTTTACCCAAAGGGACTTAGTTGCTCTTTGGCAGAGCGAACACGTAGATACCGTTACCGACGTTCGGGTGAACGATGTCCGGCGAAACCAGACGCGGAACGTTGCGCGGGCTACCGCCACCAAGACCGGTGGTTACAGCGATGTACTGGCGGCCATCGACTTCGTAGGAGATGGGCATGCCCTGTACCGACGTTGGAAGCCTGGTTGACCAGAGTTCTTCACCGGTCTCTGCATCATGCGCCTTGTAGTAGCGATCGAGGTCACCCGCAAAGGCGAGGCCGCCAGCGGTCGACAGGATACCCGTCAGATAGGACGCGCGCTGCTCGACACTCCACTTTTCTTCCATCGTCGTCACGTCGATGGCCGAAAGCTTACCGAGGTTACCATTGGTGCCCGGCATCTCGAAGAACCAGCGATCAGCCTGCGAACCACCGGAGCCAACGACCAGCTCCACTTCCTTACCTTGGATTTCCATACAGGTCTGGCTGATGGGGATGATCAGTAGGTTGCCCGGCTCGTAGAAGCTCGTTGCAGGCCAGTCGTGTCCGCCAGCCGTGCTCGGGCACACCGAGAGGGTGTCACCAACCTTGGCGTTGCGGATGTCTTCACGATAGCTCGGACGGCCCTTCTCATCAAACGACTCAAATGCGTTCTGGTAAGTAACGTGCTTATGCTCGATATACTCACCGGTCTCGCGATCAAGCTTCCAAAGGACGCCCGATTTGCCGATGGTCATAACGGTCTTGCGGCCCTCAATGTCGATGAGCTGACGTTCGAAGACATCGTCCCAGTCCAGCGATTCGCCCGGCGAATGCTGGAAGTACCACTTGATTTCACCGGTCTCAGGCACGATCGCCAGGGTAGAACCGGTGTACAGGGCGTCATCCTCGGTCGTCAGGCCACGGCTCGCCGGAACCCACGGCTTTGGCTGAGCAACACCCACATAGTACAGGTTCAGCTCGGGATCGTAGCTGCCGGTGATCCACTGGTCGCCGCCACCACGAAGTTCGTATGGCAGGTCACCCCAGGTGTCGCCACCAGGCTCGCCCGGACGGGCGATGGTGGACGTGCGCCACAGCTCTTCACCCGTGTCCGCGTCGTGACCGGTGATGAAGCAGCCCTCTTCCTTGAAGCGCTCACAGCCGTTGATCTGCGCAATCACAACACCGTTGGCCACGATCGGTCCGGCCGACGTGAAGTAGCCCTTCTTGTAGTCGGCGCGTTCAACTTCCCAGACTACTGAACCGTTCTTGGCATCCAGCGCCACGACATAACCGTCGTCGGTCGTCAGATAGACCTTGTCTTCATAGATCGCGATGCTGCGCGACGGACGGCCAAGGCCTGCATCTTCAGGAATCTCGCGGCGGTACTCCCACAGCAGATCACCCGATGCGGCGTCGAACGCCTGAATGATGTCACCTGGGTTCGGCAGATACATGATACCGTTGGCAACGATCGGCGTCGGCTGGTTGGTGCCGGGCTCCATCGCCCATGACCAGACCAGCTCAAGGTCCTTCACATTTTCCTTGTTGATCTGATCCAACGGGCTGAAGCCGTGTGCATCATAGGTACGGCGCCACTGCAGCCAGTCACCCGGCTTAGGATCACGCAGCGTCTCATCGGTGACGTATGGTGTACCGTCCTGCGCAAACGCAGTAACCGTCGCTCCTGCGACGCAAGTTGAGGCCAGCAGTGCTGCCACAAGACCGTATTTACGAGCCATGCTCATGGTATTCCTCTCCCCTACCACAGATTTCCTTTTCAACCTCACCACCGTCAATTCTCAGTCTTGGACATCAACCAGGCACGCAACTCGCCTTTGTCATTGCGTGAGGTCTTGACCACCACATAGAGGTTGTTGGACTGCAGCAGCTTGACTTGATCGTCGTTCAAATCGATCGAACCGTTGATTTCACCCTCCTTGCCGCCGGCAAGATCGAAGGCGGCGATCTCCGGACCAGCTTGGCCGGGAGGTGCCGAATGTACAGCAAGAGCCTTCGCATCACCGCGCAAACCGGAATACTTACCCGAAATCGTCAGGGTGCTTCCGTCGAGCGTAGCCTCAACTTCACCGGTACCGCCAATCAATGGCCGGTTGGTGTTTGACACCGGCATAAAACCGAGTTTGTCACCAAACCGCGTGGCGTCCTGCGCCATTGCGCCAGTAGCGACCAAGCCCGCTACAGCAATGGCAAAACCAATCTTCCTTAACATTGGGGGTCCCTCCTCCTTAATGTGAACAGATGTCAAATCGCTCCCAGATTTCATGAAAAACTGAAATCTACATAATCAGTCTAGTACCGCGTTTACGCTTCGTCCAGCGCTATAACTATTATTCCGATATGCCGGCACTCTCCCGGGTTACGGGCCCGAAACTGTTGCTAAGATTGGTGCGGACAAAGGTCGCCAGTCCCAGTATTTCTTCGGTGCTCAGCACATCCTGAAAACCGGGCATTTCGCTGCCACCCTGCGAGATCTGCCGATAGACAAATGCGGCGTCAGCTAGTTTTCCGTTGCCACGCAGGCTCGGACCGATGTCACCGCCGCCATTAGCAGCGTGGCAACTTGCACAAAAATCCTCAAAGTTTGTCTTCGCAGCCGCAAGATCTTCGGCACTCATTTCGTCAGCGGCAAGGCTACCTGCGGTGAATGCCGGAACGGCCATCAACACAGAGGCCAGGATGAATAGGTTTCGCATCATTCCCCAGTCCATAATGTCATTTAGAAATTTCTCCAGATGCCGCAAGCGGCGTAGAGAAGGCAACTGTAACTACATCTTGACACATTGTCCAAGTCATAACTGACATTTGACATAATACTCCGGATGGATTGCATCGACTTGAACCTGAGGACAGACCCATCGTTCGATGGCGCAGCAGGTGCTCTCAACTTGAGGCCCTGATCGGAACAGCCGCCGCAATGCCACGTTCAAGCCAGTCCTGTTCAGATTAGAATTTTAGCGCCCGTCGCGCCAAGAGACAAAGCGCGGTCCCGGGACCGCGCGGCACTCGCTGACGGACAGTCGATGGCGGCGGAGTTGGAGATGGGATTGGTCCGGGGTGTGAGCGAAAGTGCTGGGCGCAGTTGCCAGGATTAAGTCCTGGATGATGATGCCTTCGAACATCTTGAGCGCCGCAAGGCAAATTCTGCTCTTGTTGCCAAATTGAACGCGTGGACCGCAGTTGTCTTCCAACCAGGTAGCACCTGATGGGTCAGAGATTTATATCTTTGACAAACCGCAGATCCGGATGTGGGGAAGCTGGCGTCTGGCGTTCGGTCCGCCATCCTCAGCACCATCCACTCGGCCAAGGGTCAGGAGTGGAAAAAGGTCTTTGTGTTGAATGCGGTGGACGGATGCATTCCGAGCGACCTTGCGGTCGGTGAATGTGATGAGATTGAAGAGGAACGGCGGCTGCTCTACGTCGCAATGACGCGGGCAAAGGACAGCCTGCACCTGATCACGCCGCAGCGCTTCTTTGTCCACGGTCAGGCATCACGTGGCGATCGCCATGTCTACGCATCCCGCACTCGCTTCATTCCCGAGCACATCATTGACCGCTTCGAACTGACGTCCTGGCCCCCTCCCTCCGCCTCAACAGACGGACGGATGAACAGGCCGAACGCCCAGCTCGATCTGAAGTCGAAGATGCGTGGGATGTGGAGATAGCGTGAGGGGGCAAGGAGTGGGCACTTCCGTGCTTCGCCATAGGGCAATAAATTCTCCAGCCGAATGTATCCGCATGATGTACAAGATAACTCTCATTACAGCAGAATTCGTCTGATTTTGGAGGAATGATGACCGACAAGCTCCTACTGCGCGGTCGCCGGGAGGCAAACCTCCGTGAGAACCTGAAACGGCGGGAGGCCAGATCATGAGCACCATGAACGACGACACGTTCCCCGAACTTGGCACCCGGACGCACCCCACCCTTGGCCTCGATACCTTCGGCGACGTGCCCATTGAGGGCGCGCCGGAGAACCATGCACAAGCATTGCGCCAGGTCGTTGCGGAGGCCGAGCTGGCCGACTCCGTAGGCGTGGATTACATCGGGCTGGGTGAGCACCACCGCCCGGGCTTCTCGATCTCTGCACCCGATGTGGTGCTCGCGGCAATCGCAGGCCGCACCAAGCGGATCCGGCTCGGCTCCGGCGTCACCGTGCTGTCCTCAGATGACCCCATTCGGGTCTACCAGCGCTTCGCAACCCTCGACGCGGTTTCAGAGGGCCGTGCGGAAGTGCAACTTGGCCGTGGGTCGTTCATCGAGTCATTTGGGCTGTTTGGGCTGGAGCTTGCCGATTACGACAGGCTTTACGCGGAGAAACTCGATCTTTTCGCCGCCTTGCGGACTGAGCAACCGGTAACCTGGCAAGGTACGATCCGCCCGCCGCTGGAGCACAAGCAGGTTTACCCGACCACCGCCGCCGGGCGCCTGCCTGCATGGGTCGCCGTTGGCGGCACGCCCGAGTCCGTCGTGCGCGCTGCGCAGTATGGGATGCCACTGGTGCTGGCCGTCATAGGCGGCTCGCCTGCAGGGTTTGTACCGTTCGCCGATCTTTACCGGCGCGCGCTGCAAAAGTTCGGGCTTCCGGAGCTGCCCATCGGCATGCACTCTCCTGGCCACATAGCGGCTACCGACGAGGACGCTCGCGAGCAGTTCTACCCCCACCAGGCCGAGCAGTTCACACGGATCGGCCGCGAGCGTGGCTGGGCTCCCTACAGCAAAGCCATGTTTGATCAGGCCGCAGGGCCACAGGGAGCTCTGTTCGTCGGCTCGCCGGAAACCGTCGCGCGGAAAATTGTCTGGGCGGTCCGCGAACTCGGACTATCCCGTTTCCAACTCAAATACGCGGTTGGCGCCCTGCCCCACGAACAACGCATGGAGTCGATCCGCCTCTACGGCACCGAGGTCATTCCCCGGGTGAGAAAGCTGCTCGCCGAAGGCTAGGCTGTCCTCGGGGACCGAACGCTCGAATTCCCGCGTCACCGCTGCGATTCTGCGGATGGGAAGATGGCGGCGCCCCTCACCTCAAGCGATCCGGCGCCCGATACCCTTTGCGCAGCTTCGCTGCCTTGATGCGGCGGAGCTCTGAGCGCGCCTCTTCGACCGCTTCGAAGGTCTGGATCATCGCCTGACCCTGGCAGCCGATGCGGCCCCAGTTGCGGATGACCGATGCGCCGCCAAAGAGCGTCGGCTGGATGCTCAGGCTGTAGAACCGGTGCATGTTGATGGCCGGATCAATGCGGTGGAGATGGATATCATCGTTTGAAGTGTCCATAAGCCACAGATTCGCTTGCAAACAGGCGCAGGTCCAACGCCAAGTTTGAATCGGTCTGTCTCGATTGATTCACCGTGGTGATGGGTCATCCTGGTGATTGCCATCAGCCGCACGGCAAAGGTGCCACAGAAGAGCGACATTCCTCGACTTGCCCAGGAACATCGTCCGTCGTCGCCGGAGCACGTCACGGGCGAGGGTATGGGAGCCCTCCCCCGTCATGTTAATGTGCTTTGCCCTTGATGGCGATCTTACCCTTGCGGCCCGGCTCGCCGCTTGCACGAACGGCGTCTGCGACCTGATCGATCGGGTAAGCAGCCTCGATCGAAAGCTTAAGTTTGCCGGCTGCTGCATCCTGCACCAGTTCGCGCAGCAGCTCGCCGATGCGCTCCGGCTTTATGGGCGGCTGGGAAGCCCAGAACCCCTTCACCGTAATCCCGCGAAACAAAAGTTGGCCTGCGGGAATTTTCAGGGGCTCGAGGGTCATGGCACCGAAGCTGATGAGCTCGGCTCCGTTCGTAGCGATGCTCAGCAGCTGCATAGGCCCATCGCCAGCCAACGAGTCGATTGCGCGCAACACCTTCGCGCCGCCAGTGATAGCGCGTGCTTTTTCCTGCCAGCCGTTCTCGTCGGTTGCCACGACATTTTCGATGCCCATTGCGCGCAGTTCTTCCACTGCCTGCGAACGCCGCACCAGTCCCAGCACATTGATGCCGCGCTCCGCTGCATAGCGCGCCAGCATCTTGCCAACAGCGCCGTTGGCGGCGTTCTGCACCACCCACTCGCCTTCTTGCAAGTTGAGCGACTCAAGAAGCATCCGGGCTGATAGCGGCATGGAGATCAGCTGGCACGCGGTTTCATCGTCTACGCCGTCCGGCACAGGCACCGAGCGTTTTGCATCGGCGAGATAATATTCGGCCCACGTTCGGCGCGCACCGCCGGCCACGCGCTGCCCGACCTGAAGATTGGTGACGCCCTCCCCCAGCTCCTCGACAATGCCCACGGCTTCGGTTCCGGGAACTGCCGGAAGATCCGGCTTGAAGCTGTACTGGCCAGCGATGGTCATCAGGTCGTGGTTGTGAACGGGCGCAAGAACCATTCTCAACAGCACCTGGCCTGGTCCCGGTATAGGCTTCTCCATCTCCCGGCTGGCAAGCACCTCCTCCGGCCGGCCAAGTTCTGCATGAACAGCGCTTCTCATTTCGGGCTCCTTCAGTTGCGGGGTGTGACTGGTTGAAACTCGCGGCCTCCGCTCTCCTAAGAAATTTCTTGAGGCCCCTACCCTTTCCGGAACCGGTCCGCCGCGGTCAAACGCCGTGTCAGCGGTTCTGCTTCCGGCCAACGATAGATTTCATCGCGCAGAAAGGCGATTTCATCCTCGTAGAGGTCTTCATCAATTTCAATCCACCACGCCTTCGGCCTGCCGTCACTGCCGTCGGACCAGCGGTAGCCCCGTGATTTCAGGTGATCCTTCATGTCGAAGGGCGCATGTTCAGCAAAGATGCGCATTCGGCAGCGCCCGCTAGCCTGCAGGAGCTCCGCAAATGGCGTCGTACTCCCCTCCCCTACCGGACGCGCAAGAACTTCAAGCAAGGCATGGCAATCATCGGTCGCACGGTGTCCCTCGTGGAAGAGGCCCGATTGCCCCACCAGATAGCCCAGCTTGTTGCCCTCGAAGCCATGGTCGGCCCAGCGGATTTCCGTAACGGAGCACGCCCACGCCTTTGGCACGAATGAGGGTGAGAGCTTTTCGCAGAACGGACGGTCAAAGCCCGCATTATGTGCAATCACCAGATCGGCCGGCTCGACCAGCTCTTCAAGCGCGGCAAGATCAATCTCCTGCCCTGCCACCATTTCGTGATGCCGGTAAGCCGTGTGATTTCTGGCGGGACCGGGATCGAAGGCTGCCGCAGGCCGCTATAGACGCCGACCACATCGCCCATTGTTCCGGCATCGTCATAGGTGAAGGCGACGGCTCCGATCTCAATGATCTCGTGGCGGTCGTGGTGAAGGCCCGTCGTCTCCGTGTCCACCAGAAGGCCAAGCCGGGGAAATCGGCTTTCCGAGCGCGGGACGATCGGGCGCGGGGTTAGCTTGCGCAGGATGCGAAAGCGGCCGCTATCCTCCAGCAGTCGCACGGCTTCTTCCTCGTTCCAGCTATACGGCACGGGTGCCGGCCCCGGCCTGCGCTTGCGGGAAGTACGCGCAACCTCACGGTAGCCTGGTGCTTCTTCGAACAGATCGAACTGAGCGGATGCCGCTTTCATGTCATGCTACCTATGCTTCGCCGCGAAGATCCGCCCTGCCCTACCCTGCCTTGCGAATCGGCTTCTACTATACGGCATCAGCGGCAGAGGAGGTGATTTGACCTGAATACGCCAACCGCAGATAGGCCAAGGGTCCTGCCCAATGCTGTGGAGAACGGGAACGGAAGTTGACAGCTGTCAACGCGAGTCTCAAAGCCTTGTAGCGAAAGGGGTCCCAGTAAAGTTCTATGTGGCCTGAACGGAACCCGAATGACAACCGGCCTCTGCGCGCCCAGCGTCAGCTATAATGCTCTTTTATTTCAAAGGGTTGGTTGCGGAAAGGTAAATTTCCGTTAACCTTAATCTGCTTGACAGAAGCCGGCGTCTGAACGACCCTTGTTACGGAAAATACGGGTAAATGGCGTCACGTGCCGTAAGTGGCACTGGGGGCTGTAAGTTCCGGATAATTTGCGTAAGCTTTGAAGCGTGCACTGAGTCGCACCGGCCTTCGCCGGGCGATGCTGCACATTGATGGGACCGATGACGTTGGCGATTGACATTGAGATAAAGGCGGAACCGGCGGACAAGCAGATTGCAGCGGATGCCGCATTGCTTTCAGCGCAATTGGCTGCACTGCGCGGACGGCTTTTCCCGCCGACAGCACAGAAGACGCTGCGTTCCTTCACCAGTGGCGAGGCAGCGAAGCTGATCGGCGTCAGCGACGGCTATTTGCGGCAATTGTCGATCTCGGGCGACGGCCCTACCCCGGAAATTGGCACCGGCGGGCGCAGGCTTTACACGCTCGCCGATGTCAATGCCCTGCGGGAATATCTTGCGGCGCAGGGCGGGCCGAAGTCGAAGCAATACCTGAAACGGCGCCAGCCCGGCGAACACCTGCAGGTGATTGCCATAACAAACTTCAAGGGCGGTTCGGGAAAAACCACCACAACCACGCATCTGGCGCAATATTTTGCGCTGCAGGGCTATCGAACCTTGGCGATCGATCTCGATCCGCAGGCCTCGATGTCTGCGCTGTTCGGCTATCAACCGGAACTTGATCTGACCGGAAACGACACACTCTATGGCGCAATCCGCTATGACGAAGATCGTGTTCCATTAGGGAGCGTGATCCGGAAAACCTATTTCGACGGGCTCGACCTAGTCCCGGGTAATCTTGAGCTGCAGGAGTTCGAGCACACAACTCCGCAGCATCTGGCGCGACGGGCTGACGGGGCAACCGACGAGCTGTTCTTCACACGTGTACAGCAGGCAATTGCCTCCGTGGAATCTGACTATGATGTGGTGGTGATCGACTGCCCGCCGCAGCTTGGTTACCTGACACTGAGCGCGCTTTGCGCCGCAACGTCGGTCATCGTAACCGTGCATCCTCAGATGCTCGACGTGGCTTCGATGAGCCAGTTCCTGTTCATGACGTCAGACCTTCTCTCGGTGGTGCGCGAGGCAGGCGGGGAGCTCAATTTCGATTTCCTGCGCTACCTGATCACGCGCTTTGAGCCAAATGACGGGCCGCAGACGCAGATCGCCGGCTTTCTGCGCACGCAGTTTGGCGACCGGGTGCTAATCTCACCAATGCTGAAATCCACCGCGATTTCGGATGCCGGGCTTACCAAACAGACCCTCTACGAGGTGGGTCGCGAGAACTTCAACCGTGCCACCTATGATCGCGCCTATGAATCGTTGAATGCGGTGAATGCGGAAATCGAGGCGCTGATGCTGAAATCATGGGGAAGGGGGGGATGAATATGCCGTCGTTGACAGCTGTCAACTTTGCCCTCAACGCCTTGCACCCCAAGGGATGCGCAGCTTGTCGTTGGAATAGGGCAGTACGATTTTATTCACGGCTATCGATTCTGGCGCATTCTCTCCTGCGGGGAGCAGCAACATGAACGCACGCAAAGACAGACTGAGATCGCTTTTCGCTGGAACGGGGGCAGATGGGGCAGGGGAGGGGACCCCGCCAGCAACTCCGGATCTTGGCACTCTAGCCCCCGTGACGGGTGAGCCACAGCGACGGGCCACATCAGGCGCTGTGAAGGCGATGGGCCTTTCGTTGGGAACACTTTCCGAAGAGGTCCAGGAAGCGCGCAAGTTGCGCGCGGCACTGGCAGCCGGTGAAACTGTTATCGAGCTCGACGCTGCCAGCCTGGAAAATTCCCCGTTCAGGGATCGACTGAGCGACGGTGCGCGGAACGACGAAGAGTTCACCTCGCTGGTTGAGAGCATGCGTGAACACGGGCAACAGGTGCCTATCCTGGTGCGTCCGCATCCGGAGACCGAGAAGGCTTCGCGCGGGATCTATCAGATCGCCTATGGGCATCGCCGTGCGCAGGCAGCGCGTGAGTTGGGCATGCCGGTGCGGGCCGTCGTGCGCGAGCTTGGCGACACGGACCTGGTGCTGGCTCAGGGCAAGGAAAATGCCGAGCGACGGTCGCTGAGCTTCATCGAGCGCGCGTTCTTCGCCAAGGCGCTGATAGACCATGGGTTTGACCGCGCGACGGCGCAGGCAGCCCTTTCTGTTCACAAGTCGGAGATGTCGCGCCTGTTGCAGGTGGCTGAAATGGTCCCACTGAGCGTGGTCGAGGCGATCGGCCCGGCACTGAAGGCGGGGCGGCCGCGCTGGCTTGCCCTCGCCGAATTGCTGATGAAGGATTCAGGCGGCATCGCAAAGGCCCTGATGGCATCACGGGAGTTTGCCGAGGCCGACAGCGATACGCGTTTCCAGCTTCTTTACAACAGCCTCGAAGCGGCTGCGCGTAGCAAGCGGGCGAAACCGCGCAAGATGGCGCGGGCAATCGAATCGGCGGATGGAAAGCAGATTGCTGAGGTCGTCACCGTCGGCAAAGCGACGCGGCTGACGATCCCTGCTTCCGCCGGCAAGAGCTTTGCGGAGTATCTGCTGCGTCGGCTGCCGGAAATCCATGCCGAGTACGCGGGTGATCGTGATGACTAGAGCAGTCCAGCCGAAGTGCGGCACGGCGCACTAGCAAACGAATTTGAGATCGGGGCGGCGGGAGCCGTCGCGTGAGTGTGGAAACGGAGTAGGAAAGAGGAACAGGCAAAGAAAAAGGCCCCCAGAACGTGAAATCCCGGAAGCCCCTTTCGATGTAGCAATCAGAGAGAATCACTTCCGAGTCTTGAAGTCAAGGCGTGGGCACGTTCCGGCCGCAAATTTCTATGCCTCCAGGCGAGGTAATGGCATGACGGAGCGTTTTGCAACGACGCCTTTTGGCGGCGGCAGGATAAGTGCGTCCAGTTTTCTGCGGCGCGAGGAGATAAACCGACGGCGGCGAGAAATGGAGGGTGCCAGAGGTGGCAACGATACGGGCAGCGCCGAGAAGTGGCAGTTGTTGCGTGCGTTGACCGAGGCGAGGGCTGCCTTCAACCTGTCCGACCGCACGATCACCGTGCTGGAGGCGCTGTTGAGCTTTCACCCGTCTCGAGAGCTTAACGGCTCACAGCCGATCATCGTGTTCCCCTCCAATGCAGAATTGTCGCTGCGCTCGCGCGGTATGGCCGACGCGACGCTGCGCCGGCATCTGGCGGCGCTAGTGGAAGCAGGGCTTATCCTTCGCCGTGACAGCCCTAACGGCAAGCGCTACGTGCGCCGTAATGCGCATGGCGAGATCGAGAGTGCGTTCGGATTCGATCTGTCGCCATTGGCCCTTGCAGCCCCCCACATCCATGCCGTCGCAGAAGAGGTGAGGGCACTTGCGCGTCGCTGTCAGGCCGTGCGCATCGAGATCAGCATCCACCTGCGCGACACCGGCAAGATCATCGAAGCAGCCATCGCGGAAGGCCGGCCCGGGGACTGGGAACAGTTCACCCTGCGGCTGATGCCGCTTGCAAGCCGCATCGCCCGTCGGGCGCCGCTCGAGTTCCTGGAAGGGCGCCGTGATGACCTAGCAAGGCTTCGCGCCGAGGTGGAGAACGCCTATCTCGACGCTTTGTCCCAACAGGAATTGAGCGGCAATGACAGCGATATTGAGCGGCACTATCAGAATTCAGATACAGATCACCATATTGAAATAAGCTCTAGAAAAGACTTGAAGCCGGAAACTGCGTCTCGAAATGACGAGGCTTGCAGCAGCTTGACCGATTGCGAGCAAGCGGTAACCCGGGTGGTTCCAGAACCCGGCCAAGAGCCGGTGCCGCTCGGCTATGTCATGGCTGTTTGCCCCACCATGGCAAGCTATGCCAGAGGAGGGATCTCGGGTTGGCAGGATATGCTGCGAACCGCGGAATTGGTGCGATCAATGCTGGGAATTTCGCCGGATGCCTGGCGCAAGGCCCGCGAGGCGATGGGCGATTTTTCCTCAGCAGTCGCGATGGCTGCGCTTCTAGAGAAAGCGGACAGTATTCGCTCGCCTGGAGGCTATCTGCGCGCACTGACGGAACGGGCAGAGCAGGGTAAGTTCTCCGTGCGCCCGATGCTTGCCGCGCTTGAGCGGAGCGGTGACATTGACGGTGGAACACGCGAGTGATCGTACTCTGGCCGAAAGCTCTGTTCAGCCTCGTTTCCTTGGACGCTACATGCGCAAAGGCGATGCCATCTGGCCATCATGCGCCATCTTGATGGCTGTGAATATTCGCCTATATGGCGGAAAGGAGACTGACATGGCTGAACCACAATTATCCGTGCGTAGCGCCCGAGCGCGGGATCTGGCGCACAGGCTTGCTCGTCGCGAAAATCGCTCGATTGCCGATGTGGTAGAGCGCGCACTGGAAGCCTACGAGATACGTGAAACCGGTCGCGAGGCCGCGGCATCCTTCTATGCGCGTCTGGCAGCGCAATACGGTACAGAAATCGATCTGGAAGCGGTGATCCGTGAGGGCCAGCAACCGCACAAGGGTGTCGACCTTTGATCTTCCTCGACACCAACGTGATCTCGGAGACCTTGAAGAAGGCACCCGACAAAGCGGTGGTGGCTTGGCTGGTGCGTCATGACGCTGAGTTGGCGTTGCCGACTGTCACCATCGCCGAGATCGCCTACGGCATCCAGAAGATCCGGCCTGACCAGCGCGCTGATCGGCTTGAGCAGGGCTTGGCCGCTTGGCGCTGGCGTTTTGCGGATCGCATCTACGGGCTGACGGAGGAAGCAGCTCTTGCCTATGGCGAGATCATGGGCGAGGCCGCGCGGCAGGGTCGCACAATGTCCGCTCCGGATGGCATGATAGCGGCTATCACCAGGGTCAACGGCGGGCGGCTTGCCACGCGTAATCGGAGCGATTTCGAAACAACCCGGCTGGAGCTCATATCGCCATGGGACTTTTGAGCGATATTTGCAGCGATTACCTCAACTAATCAATGTTCTCAGACGGGAGAACGCGGCGCTGACATCTGAGCGGCCCGATGCCGGTCAGCGCGAGCAGGATCGAAGAGAGATCGTCCGGCAGTTAAATGATTACCCTGGCGGCCTGGCTCAGTTCGCGCTCTGCTTCGTTGTAGTAGCGGGCGGCCTGTGTGACTGACCGGTGCTGCGACTGCTGCATGGCCTCGGGCAGCGGGATACCCTGTCGGGCAGTTTCGGTGAGGTAGCCGGATCGCAGGCCATGGGCGCTGAACAGCGCCGGGTCGAGACCGGCCTGTGCAGCACGCTTCTTGAGGATCAGGTTGACGGACTCTGGCGTCAGCGCCCGTCGCTCCAGATTGCCCCAGCGGTCGATGCGGCGGAAAACCGGTCCTTCCTTGATATAGGCCCTCCCCAGCCAGTGCATCAGGGCATCGACGGGCTGGCCGATCATCAACACATAAGCGTCCGTGTCAGACTGTGTGGTCTTGGTGCGGCCAAGACGGATTTTCAGACACGGCAGCAACGGGCTCTGCGGGTCTTCGGGATCCCTACGCACACCGTCCTGTGGCACCAGCTGTTCGCAGCGCAGGCTTGCGATTTCGCTGCGTCGCCGGCCGCCTGAGGCAAAGGCTGTCAGCAGAAGCGCACGATCACGGACATCAGCCAACCGGTCGCTGGAACAGGCTCTTAGCAGCGCCTGAAGAATGTCACCGGTCACCGCCCGGTCGCTTTTGCGCTGACGGGGCCGGTCGCTCGCGCGAACCGCAAGCCGCAGCGCACTGCGCAGCCCAGGCGCATTGAACTCACCGGTAAGACCGCGCCAGCGGGTTAACGTCGACCAGCTCGCCAACCTTCGCTGAACGGTAGAGGGCGCGTGCGGCGCGTCACTGCGCAGGAGGCCGAGCGACTTCAGTTCGGCGCGGACATGATCCGGCATGCCGTGGTTCGGGTCGCTTTCCCTGCGCGCCTTGCTCCAGAGGTGATGGGCGACGAATTTCATGAGCAGCGGCTCTGGTGCGGGCCAGGGCAGCGGTTCGCTGGTGGCGGCCATGCACCAGGCCTCCAGATAGCCAAGATCCGAGACCAGGGCGCGCAGCGAATTTTCGCCCATGCTTTCTGTCGCCAGATGGCGCAGCGTCTCTATGTCGTCGTTGGTGAGGATGGTTGCGAGGAAATCGCGGCGGTCGAACGGCAGCACCGCCTCAAGCGCATCGAGCGCCTCCGCCTTGGCCGGATCGAAACCTGGAGCATTCTTGCTGATTCTGGTCATGCCGGCACTCTAGCGTGTCCCGTTGCTTTGCGGAATCCCGTCGGGTGTCGCTGCGGGCGTCCAGCTGGCGTTTGTGTTCTTTGCCCGGGGGGTTTGGCGCGCCTGGCGGGATGTGCAAACCCGGTGCAGGGTGTCATTCACCCTGGATGACTGGACTGTAGGTATCTGAATCTTAACACTTAGCGCTCACCCTGTTTTTGTGGATTCGCCGTGGTTAAGTGGATTCTTAGCCTGATTTGGTGGACTGAGGGGAGGGGGAAGGCGAAATGGGGCGCAGGCCTGACAAGCTTGCCGCAGATGACGCGGCATGGCAGCTGGCGGTAGCGCGAGA
>Ga0180218_1000644_pt1 | contig 28659 bp, 30 predicted proteins | sample eDN3rd37CKraftBY_FD_151334 | JGI IMG/M metagenome (GOLD analysis project Ga0180218, IMG submission 151334) | Enriched backyard soil microbial communities from Emeryville, California, USA - eDNA 3rd pass 37_C Kraft BY (version 2) (version 2) | ecosystem: Environmental > Terrestrial > Soil >... | reverse complement strand
CTCGACGACGACCTGTCGGTGCCGATGGCGCTGGCCGAGGTGCACGCCACCCGCGCCGAGGGCAACCGCGCGCTGGACTCCGGCGACCACGAGACCGCGCTGGAGAAGGCGCGCTCGATCCGCGCGATGATGGGCATCCTGGGCGCCGATCCGCTCGACGAGCGCTGGGAGTCCAAGGATGAGACGTCGGCGGCGCTGCACGCGGTCGACGTGCTGGTCCGCGCCGAGATCCAGCGGCGCGAGGAGGCCAGGGCCCGGCGGGACTGGGCGGAGGCCGACGCGATCCGCGACCGGCTCAAGGCGGCGGGTATCGAGGTGACCGACACCGCCGACGGGCCGCAGTGGTCGCTGATCGGAGACTGACGATGGCGGGTAACAGCAAGCGTCGCGGCGCGGTCCGCAAGCCCGGCACCAAGAAGGGACCGGTGGTCGGTTCCGGCGGCCAGCGCAGGCGCGGCCTGGAGGGCCGCGGGGCGACGCCGCCCGCGCACATGCGGCCGGGTCATCCGGCGGCCAGGCGCGCCGCCAAGGCGCAGGCCCGCAAGCAGGGCCAGAAGAAGACCGACGACACCGAGATGGTGCTCGGCCGCAACCCGGTGGTGGAGTGCCTGCGCGCCGGGGTGCCCGCGACGGCGCTGTACGTGGCGCTGGGGGCCGAGGCCGACGAGCGGTTGACCGAGTCGGTGCAGCTGGCCGCCGATGCGGGCATCTCGATCCTGGAGGTGCAGCGACACGAGCTGGACCGGCTGTCGGCCAACGGGCTTCATCAGGGCGTGGCGCTTCAAGTGCCGCCGTACGACTACGCGCATCCCGACGACCTGCTGTCGGCGGCGACGGCCGACGGCTCGCCGCCGCTGCTGGTCGCGCTGGACAACATCTCCGACCCGCGCAACCTGGGCGCCATCGTGCGGTCGGTGGCCGCGTTCGGCGGTCACGGGGTGCTGATCCCGCAGCGCCGTTCGGCGTCGGTGACCGCGGTCGCGTGGCGCACCAGCGCCGGCGCCGCGGCCCGGCTTCCGGTCGCGCGTGCGACGAATCTGACTCGGGCACTGAAGAGTTGGGCCGATGCCGGTCTGCAGATCGTCGGCCTGGACGCGGGCGGAGACACCACCGTCGACGAGCTCGACGGCACCGGACCGATCGTCGTGGTGGTCGGCTCGGAGGGTAAGGGCCTGTCGCGGCTGGTCCGCGAGACCTGCGACGCGGTGGTGTCGATCCCGATGGCCGGACCGACGGAGTCGCTCAACGCATCGGTGGCCGCGGGTGTGGTGCTCGCCGAGATCGCCCGCCAGCGCCGCAGCCGGTAGTCACGCCCCGAACAGCCGCACGGTCACCCACAACCCGAGCACCGACAGCACCAGCGTCGCGGGCACCGTGCACAGCCCGATCCGGCTGAACTCCAGCGGACGTGCGGTCAGATCCGCGCGAACCATGCTGCGCCACAACAGGTTCGCCAGCGAGCCGACGTAGGTGAGGTTGGGCCCGATGTTCACCCCGATCAGCACGGCCAGCACCGCGGCCGGTCCGGACGCGGCGACCAGCGGCAGCAGCACGAGCACCGCGGGCAGGTTGTTCACCAGGTTCGACAGCACCGCCGCCACCGCCGCGATCCCCAGCAGCGCGGGCAGGCCGTCGCCGGCGGGCAGCACGTTGCGCATGATCCCGTCGAATCCGTTGACCATCACCGCGTTCACCACCACGCCCAGGCACAGCACGAACACCAGGAACGGGACGTCCACCGCCTGCACGAGATGGCGCACACTGGTTCGCCGGTCCACGAAAGCCTTGGCGCCGAGCACGATCACTCCGCCGAGCGCGGCCCAGGCCGGAGACAGCCCGAGCGCCGAGGTGACCACGAACCCGACCAGCGTCACGGCCAGCACCACGAGCGCGAACACCGGCACGTCGACCTTCGCGTGCGACTCGGTGGTCGGCGCCACGGCGAGTTCGGCGCGGAAAACCCAGCGCAGCACCACGAACTCGACCGCGATGGCCACCAGCCACGGCACCGACATCAGCGCGGTGAAGTGCAGGAACGAGATCCCCGCGGTGGTGAACGCCAGCAGGTTGGTCAGGTTCGACACCGGAAGCAGCAGCGAGGCGCTGTTGGCCAGATGCGCGGTCGCGTACGCGTGCGGGGCGGCGGGCACGTGCAGCAGCCGGGCCATCGCCACCACCACCGGGGTCAGCAGCACCACGGTCGCGTCCAGGCTCAGGATCGCGGTGGTCAGCGCGGCGATCGCGAAAACCGCTGTCAGCAGCCGACTCTGGTTGCCCCGGGCGCGGCGGGCCATCACCGCCCCCGCGGCGCGGAACACGCCCTCGTCGGCGTACAGCCGCGCCAGCACCAGCACCGCGGCCAGAAAGCCGAGCACCGGTGCCAGCCGCAGCATCTCGTCGGCGGCCTCACGCACCGAGATCACGTCGAGCCCGATCAGCAGCGCGGCGGCGGGCACCGCGACCACGGCCTCCGGCCAGCGGTGCGGCCGCACGACCGCGAACACCAGGATGACCGCCAGCGCGGCCAGCGCCAGCGTCAGCGCCACGGGTCGCTGGGCTGCCAGAGGGTGGGCAGATGCAGGGCGACACCGTCGTCGCCGGCCAGCCGCGTCAGCACCCGCATCGAGACGTCGAGGTCGTCGGCGGCGTACGGCAGCGCCCGCAGCGGCCGGTGCAGCGGGCGGAAGAAGTCGTCCCAGTGGATCAGCACGACGCGGCGCGCGCCGACGGTGCGCACGGTCTGGTCCCAGTACTCGACGAGGTAGCGCTCCGGCTGCAGCCCGAGTTGGCCCACCCCGAGGTACACCACGTCGGCGCGCTGCCCGGCCAGCGCGCCGGGGATGTAGCCGGCGCTGCCGACGATCAGCAGCCGCCGGTCCGAGGGCCGGTGGTGCACCAGCGTCGACCACGCCTCACCGCAGCGGTAGGCCGACGCGCGCACCGGCGGTACCACCGGCGCGGTGATCGGGCCGGGAAAGCGGTCGGGCGGGCAGTGGTGGCCCTCGATCAGCGTCACCGTGTACGGGCCGAGTTCGACCGGGGTGCCGGGGACGGCGACGACCGTCCGGTCGCCGGGCAGGCCGTGGCCGCGGCCCACCTGGGCGGCCGAGGATCCGCCGACCAGCCGGGCGCCGGTCCGCTCGGCCACCACCGCGCTGTCCATCGCGTGGTCGTAGTGGGTGTGCACCGGCAGCACCGCCTCGAGCCGGTCGACGCGCAGACGGGCCAGACAGCCCTCGATCCGGGGCCGCGACGGGGTCAGCCGCCGCAACCCCACCGCGGCCAGCGACGGCCGGGTGAAGAAGCCGTCGGTCATCAGCGCCGAGGTGCCGTCGTCGATGAGCAGCGTGGTCACCCCAGCCCACGTCACCGACACCGGGGTGGCCTCGGTGGCCGGCGGCGCGTCGAGGTAGCCCGCGTAGTCCGCGAGGTCGGGCCTGCCCAGCTTCAGACGCATGCGCCAACTCTAGGTGCGGCAGCCGGCGTTCAGCTGGTGTGGCAGGATCGGGCGCGATAGGCGACGGTGACCCGAGGAAGCCGGTGAGATTCCGGAGCGGTCCCGCCACTGTGATCGGCACGTCCGAGAGCCAGACACTCGACTCGTCGCCTCCTCACGACAACTGGGGCGGATCTCCCCGGCGAGGGTGGCGCACGGTGTGCCGTCGGCATACCGTGCGGTTCGCTTTCCGCGCGTCCGTCCCCTGGACAGGAGGGCATCGGATGCGCCGCTGGCTGGCACTGCTTGCCGCCGTCCTGGTCGCCGGTTGCGCGACGTCGCACACGGATACGACGAAATCCGGTGCCGCGGAGGGATTTCCGGTGACGGTGGACAACTGCGGATTCACCACGGTCTACGACGGCCCACCGCGGCGCGCGGTCGCCGTGAACCAGCACGCGGTCGAGACGATGCTGGCGCTGGGGCTGCAGGACGTCATGGTGGGCACCGCGTTCCTCGACGACGCGATCCTGCCCGAGTACCGCGACGCCTACGAGGCGGTTCCGGTTCTCGCCGAGGAGTACCCGTCCTATGAGGTGCTGCTCTCGGTTGAACCCGACTTCGTCTACGGCGGGTGGCCCAGCGCGTTCGACGACGGCGAGGGCCGCGGCCGGCAGCGGTTGTCGGACGCCGGCATCGCCACCCACCTCAACGCAGAGGGCTGCGCGACGGAACCGGTCACGATCGACACCGTCGACGCCGAAATCCGGGATATCGGACGCATCTTCGGGGTCGGTGAGCGTGCCGAGCAACTGGTCGCGGGTCAGCGCGCCGCCGTGCAGGGCGTCCGGGACCGGCTCGATGAGGTGACGCCGCTCGCCGTCGCCGTCTATGACAGCGGGGAGACCAGCGTGTTCACCTCGGGCGGGCTGGGCATCGGTGACGCGATCATCGAGGCCGCAGGCGGGGAGCACCTGTTCGCGGACGTGCCGAAGGTGTGGGCCGACGTGTCGTTCGAACAGTTCGCCGAACGGGAACCGGATGTCGTTCTCATCTACGACTACGGCGACCAGTCGGTGGCCGATAAGAAGCGGTTCCTGCTCGAGCACCCGGTGCTGCGGCAGGTGCCCGCCGTCCAGGAGCAGCGGTTCGCGGTGCTGCCCCTGTCGTCGATCACCGCCGGTGTGCGGGTCGGACAGGCGGTCGAATCGCTGGCCCGGCAACTGCATCCGGACCGGTTCTGATGGTGCGTTACCCCGTTGTCCTGACGCTGCTGGCGGTGCTGCTGGTGGCGACGGCGACGACGGGTGTGGCGGTGGGCTCGGTGGCGGTTCCGGCCGCGGAGGTGTGGCAGATCCTGCTGCATCGGGTGCTGCCGAGGGCATTCGACCAGACCTGGTCGCCGGCCCGGGCCGCCATCGTGCTCGACGCGCGGCTGCCCCGGGTGCTGCTCGCGGCGCTGGTCGGTGCGGGCCTGGCCGTGTGCGGGATGGTGCTGCAGGCGGTGGTGCGCAACCCGTTGGCGGACCCGATGCTGCTCGGGGTGTCCTCGGGAGCCTCGGTGGGGGCGGTGCTGGTGCTGGTCGCCGGGGTCGGCGCCGGTCTGGTCGCCATGCCGCTGGCGGCGTTTCTCGGTGCGCTGGGCGCACTGGTCGCGGTCTACCTGCTGGCGCGCACCGGCGGGCGGATGACCACGATCCGGCTGATCCTCGCGGGTGTCGCGGTAGCCGAGGTGCTGTCGGCCGTCGCCAGCCTGTTGATCGTCACCTCCGATGACCCGCACAAGGCGCAGTCCGCGGTGCGCTGGCTGCTCGGTGGGCTGGGCGGGGCGACCTGGTCGACGCTGTGGGTGCCGACGCTCGTCGTGCTGGTCGGAGTCGGAGTGCTGCTCGCGGTCACCCGTTCCCTGAACCTGCTGTACAGCGGGGAGGAGGCCGCCACCACCCTCGGCCTGGACGTGCACCGGTTCCGCGCCGCGATGTTCGTCGTCGTCGCCCTCATGGTCGGTGCGATGGTCGCGGTGACCGGGGCGATCGGGTTCGTGGGGCTGATCATGCCGCATGTGGTGCGCATGCTGGTCGGCGCCGACCACCGCCGGGCGTTGCCTGCCGCCGCACTACTGGGTGCGTCGTTCCTGATCGCCTGCGACATCGCGGCCCGCACCGTGGCGGCACCGGAGGAGCTGCCGGTGGGCATCCTCACCGCACTGGTCGGTGGGCCGTACTTCCTGTGGTTGATGAGGCGCAGGGCACCGGCATGAGCACGACGGTCGAGTTCGCCGCGGTCACCGTGCGGGTGGGACGCCGGGAGCTGGTGAGAGACGTCTCGCTACGGATCGAGCCCGGTGAGATGGTGGGCATCGTGGGGCCCAACGGTGCGGGTAAGACCACGCTGCTGCGCACGCTTTACCGCGCGCAACGGCCGACGTCGGGCCGGGTGCTGGTCGGCGGCGACGACGTCTGGGTGCTGCCGGGCAGGCAGGCGGCGCGACGGCTGGCCGCGGTGCTGCAGGACAGCACGGGTGACTTCGAGCTGACCGTGTACGACGTCGTCGCGATGGGGCGCACCCCGTACAAGCGGGCCTTCGAGGGCGACAACGCCGACGACCGCAGGATCGTCATGGACGCGCTGACCGCGGTCGACATGGCCGCACTCGCCGGCGAACCGTACAACCGGCTCTCCGGCGGGCAGAAGCAGCGCGTGATGATCGCGCGGGCGCTGGCCCAGCAGACCGGTGTGATCGTGCTCGATGAACCCACCAATCACCTGGATCTGCGACACCAGCACGAGGCCCTACACCTGTTGCGGCGCACCGGCGCCACCGTTGTCGCGGTGTTGCACGACCTGAATCTGGCTGCCGCGTACTGCGACCGGATCTGTGTGATGGACGCCGGCGCTGTCGTGGCGGTCGGCGAACCCGCAGAGGTGTTGACTGAACGGCTCATTGCGGAGGTCTACCAGGTGAGCGCACGCGTGATCGTCGACGACCGGGTTCGGGTGGACGTCATACCGGGGGTGCTGCGATGAGGATCGCCGACCAGCTCGCCGACGTCGGGCGGCTCGGCGGTTTCTTCGCCATCGGCCTCGGCCCGGGTTTCGACGGCTGGCGTCCGGTATCTGACTGCTACGCAGACGGTTTCGCGGATCTGATCGAGCGCACCGCGGCGCGCAACGGCGACCGCCGGGTGTCGGCGTCGCTGGTGCAGATGGGGCATGCGACGCGGTTGTGGTCACCTGCGCTGGCCTGCGCCGTGATCCACGGTGTGGCACCGGATTTCGCGGATCTGCGGCGGGCGCCGGACACCGCCGACCTGGCCGTTCCGGAGCCCACGGGCACGCCGCTGTCCTCGGACCGTGCGCAGACCCTCTACCGGGTGGTGGTGGAGCGGCACCTGGAGCCGCTGGCGGCCGCGCTGCCGGTGAGGCTGGCGTCCGGACTGCTCTACGGCAACATCACCTCGGCGATGGTCGGGGCGGCCCGCGCGCTGTACATGATCCGGCCGTCACTGCGCGACGACGCGACCCGGCTGGCCCGCGAACTGTTGGCCACCGGACGCCTGGCGGGCACCGGAACGGTGTCGGGCAACCTGGCATTTCGTCGCCGCAGCTGCTGTCTGTACTACCGCATCGCCGACGGCGCCAAGTGCGGTGACTGCGCCCTGCGTTAGACGAACGGCCGCAGCTGCACACCCTCGCCGGTCAACCGGTCCCGCACCGCCTTCGCGATCTGCACCGCACCCAGCGAATCGCCGTGCACACAAATGGATTTCACCAACACGGTGATGGTGGACCCGTCGACCGCGTCGACACGGCCGTGATGGACCATCGAGCTGACCCGGTCGGCGATCACGTCGGTGTCGTGCAGCACGGCGTTGCGCTGCCCGCGCGGCACCAGCTGCCCGTCCGGGCGGTAGGAGCGGTCGGCGAACGCCTCGGGCACCGTCGTCAGCCCAAGGGCCTCGGCCTCCCGGAAGAACGCCGACGCGGCCAGCCCGAGCACCGGCAGCGACGGGTCGACGGCGTGCACGGCCTCGGCGACCGCCCTGGCCTGCACCCGGTGGTTGACGATCGCGTTGTACAGCGCGCCATGGGGTTTGACGTAGCTGACGGTGGTCCCGGCGACCTGTGCGATGGCCTGCAACGCACCGATCTGGTAGATCACGTCGGCCCGCAGGTCCTCGGGGTCGGCGTCCAGGAAGCGCCTGCCGAAGCCGGCCAGATCGCGGTAGCTCACCTGGGCGCCGATGCGCACCCCGCGTTCGGCGGCGGCGCGGCAGGTGCGCAGCAGCATCGTCGGGTCGCCGGCGTGGAACCCGCACGCCACGTTGGCGCTGGTGATGATGTCGAGCATGGCCTCGTCGTCGCCGAGGCGCCACACCCCGAAGCCCTCGCCGAGGTCGGCGTTGAGGTCGACGGTGGTCACGTCGGCAGCTCCGCCGGTGCGGGCCAGGTGTTCTCGCTGACGAAGTCGCTCAGCGGCCGTCCCGTCGTCCACTCGTCGATCTCGAGCTGCGGGCGGTCCGGGAACTCCGGCACCGGTCCCAGGCACAGCACCGCGACGGGTTCGGCGTCGGCGGGCATGCCGAGAAGCTGGGCGAGCCTGCGCGGTTCGAAGATCGACACCCAGCCCATGCCGTAGCCCTCGGCGCGGGCGGCCAGCCACATGTTCTGGATCGCGCACGACACCGACGCCAGGTCCATCTGCGGCAGCGTCCGCCTGCCGAACACGTGCCGGTCGCGGCCCTCGCCCAACGCGACCACCAGGAGTTCGGCGCACTCGAGGACGCCCTCGACCTTCAGTGCCAGGAACTCCTCGGCGCGCGGGCCGAGCGCCTCGGCGGTGCGGTGGCGCTCGTCGTCGACGAGGCGGTGGATGTCGCGGCGCAGCCGGTCGTCGGTGATGCGGATGAACCGCCACGGCTGCATCAGTCCGACACTGGGGGCGGCGTGCGCGGCGGCCAGGATCCGCGCCAGCGCGTCCTCGGGCATCGTGGCGCCGGGGAGGAAGCGGCGCATGTCGCGGCGTTCGGCGATGGCGCGGTAGACGGCCCGGCGCTCGGCCTCGCTGAACGCATGCTCGCTCACGCGCCCAGCTTAAGCGGCGCGAAGCGGGCGTTCCCGAAATAGGCTGCTGCTGTGCCGAGCCCGATCCGTGCGGTGGTCGTCGAGACCACCGACCCGGGACCGCTGACGCGGTTCTGGTCGCAGCTGACCGGGCTGCCGGTCACCCGCGAGCATCCGGACTACGCGTCGCTGCGGCAGCCGGCCGGGTTCTTCGTGGAGTTCGTGCGGGTCGGCGAACCGAAGACCGTCCCCAACCGGGTGCATCTGGCGCTGCGGGACCCGCCGAGGAGTACCGATCCGGAAGGCAACGAGATCGTGGCCGGCTGACCCGATGTGCGGGCTTTAATGAAAACGGTTATCGTTACCGCCATGCCTTCCCTCCGCCTCGCCTTCGCCTGCCTTGCCGCGCCGCTCGTCCTCGCCGGCTGCTCGCAGACCGCCGACCAGGCCGCGCCCGCCGGCGACTGCCCGGTGGCCCCGGTCGACGTCGTCGTCAGCGTCGACCAGTGGGGCGACCTGGTCTCCCAGCTCGGCGGGGAATGCGCCCAGGTCACCACGGTGCTGGCCAGCTCGTCGGTGGACCCGCACGAGTACGAGCCGACGCCGTCGGACGCCGCCGGGTTCGAGGGCGCCGCGCTGGTGGTGCTCAACGGCGGCCACTACGACGAGTGGGCCGCCAAACTGGCCGCCAGCACTGCCCCGGACGCACCCGTCGTCGACGCGACCGCCGTCAGCGGTACGCAGAACCCGCACGCCTGGTACAACCCCGCCGCGGTGACCGCCGTTGCCGACGCGGTCACCGGCCGACTGCGCACGCTGGCCCCCGACGCCGCGGACTACTTCGACCAGCGCCGGGCCGCGCTGACCGAGGCGTTGGCGCCCTACGATGAGCTCATCGAGACCATCCGCGCCGGCGCCGCCGGCAAGACCTATGCGGCCACCGAGACCGTGTTCGACGACATGGCCGCGGCGGTCGGGCTGACCAACCGCACACCGCAGGGCTACCAGAACGCGGCGGCCAACGAGTCCGAACCCTCGCCCGCCGACCTCGACGCGTTCCTGCGGCTGCTCGGCGACCGCGGCGTCGACGTGCTGATCTACAACGTGCAGACCGAAGGGTCGGTGCCGCAACAGATCCGGACGGCCGCCGAACAGGCCGGGGTGCCGGTCGTCGAGGTCACCGAGACCGTGCCGCCGGACACCGACTCGTTCGAGACCTGGCAGGTGAACCAGTTGACCGCTCTGGCCGAGGCACTCGGTGTCCGAAACTGACGTTCCCGCACTGTCTTTCGAGGACGTCGCGGCGGCCCGCGGCGGCAGGCTGATCTGGTCGGAGGCGACGTTCACGGTGCCGGCGGGCGGCATCGTCGCGGTCATCGGCTCCAACGGCGCGGGCAAGACCACGCTGCTGCAGATCATGCTGGGGCTGATCCCGCCGGCCGCCGGCCACGTCAAGGTGTTCGGCGAGCCGCCCGGCGCGCTGAACAAGGCCATCGGCTACGTGCCGCAGAACTACGCCGCCGGGGTCGGCGAGGCGGTCCGCGCCCGCGACGCGGTGATGCTCGGGCTGACCGGACACCGCTGGGGGTTCGGCAGGCCCAGCCGCCAGGACAACGAACGCGTCGACGCCGCACTGGCCGCGGTGGACGCCACCGGTTTCGCCAACAAGCGGCTGTCACAGCTGTCGGGCGGGCAGCGTCAGCGGGTGGCGCTGGCCGAGGCGCTGGTGGCGCGGCCGCGGATGCTGATCCTCGACGAGCCGCTGGCCGCGCTCGATATCCGCAGCCAGCGTGAGATCGTCGACGTGCTCGAGCGGGTCAACTCCAAGTTCGGGGTGACGATCTTCGTCGTCGCCCACGACCTCAACCCGCTGCTGGGCGTGCTGACCAGCGCCATCTACCTGCTCGACGGGCACGCGCACTTCGACACGCTCGACGGCGTCGTCGACGAGGAACTGCTCAGCCACCTCTACGGCACCCGGGTCGAGGTCGTGCACACCCCGCAGGGCGACCTGTACATGCGGAGGACCTGATGCGCACCACGATCGTCGCCCTGGGCTACCAGGAGAACTGGTTCTCGATCCTCACCTCGGCGTTCATGCGCAACGCGCTGATCGGCGGCACCATCGTCGCGCTGGCCGCCGGGCTGATCGGCTACTTCGTCATCGTGCGCAACACGGCGTTCGCCGCGCACGCGCTGGCCCACATCGGCCTGCCGGGCGCCACGGGCGCGGTGCTGGTCGGGGTGCCGGTCGGCCTCGGCCTCGGAGTGTTCTGCATCGGCGGCGCGCTGGTGATCGGGGCGCTCGGGCGCCGCGCCGCCGACCGTGAGGTCGCCACCGGCACCGTGCTGGCGATGGCGACGGCGCTGGGCCTGCTGTTCAACTCGATGGCCACCAAGAGCTCCAGCACCATGACCAACGTGCTGTTCGGCAACCTGCTGGCGATCACCACCCAGCAGATCGTGACGTTCTCGGTGCTGCTGGTGGTGCTGGCCGTCGCGATCGGGTTCATCTACCGGCCGCTGCTGTTCAGCTCGGTCAACGCGCAGGTGGCCGACGCGAAGGGGGTGCCGGTGCGGGCGTTGTCGGTGGCGTTCATGGCGCTGCTCGGGCTGGCGGTGACGATGGCCGTACAGGCCGTCGGCACGTTGCTGCTGTTCGCGCTGGTGGTCACGCCGGCCGCGGCGGCGATCATGCTGACCCCGCGCCCGGCCGCCGCGATCGGGTTGTCAACGGTGTTCAGCCTGGCGTCGGTGTGGCTGGGGCTGGGGTTGTCGGCGATGTTCAACACCCCGCCGAGCTTCGTGATCGTCACGGTGGCCTGCGGGCTGTGGGCGGTGGTGTACGCCGCCGAGCGGGGCCTGCGCCGAACCGCCGATCGGGTGCTCATCACCTGATCACACCGCCGCGTAGGCTACGCTGCGGGAGCATGCCCAGGAGTCCGAACCCGAGACGGCGGGCGACCCTGGCCTCACTCGCGGCCGAACTCAAGGTTTCGCGCACCACCATCTCCAACGCCTACAACCGGCCCGACCAGTTGTCCGCGGATCTGCGGGAACGGGTGCTGGAGACCGCCAAGCGGCTGGGCTATCCGGGACCGGATCCGGTGGCGCGGTCGCTGCGCACCCGCAAGGCCGGTGCGGTCGGCCTGGTGATGACCGAACCGCTCAACTACTCGTTCAGCGACCCGGCGGCACTGGACTTCGTCGGCGGGCTGGCCGAGGCGTGTGAGGAGGCCGGTCAGGGGCTGCTGCTGGTGGCGGTCGGCCCGAAACGCAGCATCAGCGACGGCACCGCCGCGGTGCTGTCCGCAGGCGTCGACGGGTTCGTGGTGTACTCCGCCTCCGACGACGACCCCTACCTGTCGGTGATCCAGGAACGCCACCTGCCGATCGTCGTGGTGGATCAGCCCAAGGACATCCCCGGGGCGTCGCGGGTCTGCATCGACGACCGTGCGGCGATGCGCAAGTTGGCCGAACACGTTCTGGGACTCGGGCACACCGAGATCGCGCTGTTGACGATGCGGCTGGGCCGCGAGCATCCGTCCAGCGGCACCGGCCCGACGGTCGCCGATCCGGAGCGGTTGAAGTCGCCGCACTTCCACGTCCAGCGGGAGCGCATCGCCGGGGTGGTCGACGCGATGACGGCGGCCGGGCTGGATCCGGCGTCGCTGACGGTGGTGGAGAGCTACGAGCACCTGCCCACGTCGGGCGGGGCCGCCGCGGAGGTGGCGCTGGCCACCAACCCGCGGCTGACCGCGCTGATGTGCACGGCCGACGTGCTGGCGTTGTCGGCGATGGACCACCTGCGGGCGCGGGGCATCTACGTGCCCGGGCAGATGACGGTCACCGGATTCGACGGGGTGCCGGAGGCGCTGCGCCGTGGCCTGACCACGGTCGTGCAGTCCAGCGCCGAGAAGGGCCGTCGCGCAGGGCGTCTGCTGCACAATCCGCCCCGCTCGGGGCTGCCGGTGGTCGACGTGCTGGAGACCGAGGTGGTGCGCGGGCGCACCGCGGGCCCGCCCGCCTGACTACAGACCGGTCAGCGGCGGCGTGGACCGCCACAGGTCGAGCACCGGTGCGAGCGCGTCGACGAGCATCGGCAGCTGGGGTGCCATCGCCAGCGCCGCCACCGCGCCCAGCCGGCCCGCCGCCTCGGCCATCCGCAGGACCCGCGCATCGGTCGGGCGCAGGCCCAACTGCACCGCCGCGTCGTCATAGGCGGCGACGGCGTCCGGACCGGCCATCGCGAGGTCGGACTCGACCGCGCCGACCGTCACGAGCTCGAAGTCGCTGCACAGTGTGCCGTCGGGGGTCTCGATCATGTTGTAGTACGGCGCATCCCCGTGAATGGGCTGCAGGTCCACCCCGGGAAAGGCGTCCTCGAACGCCGTGCGCGACGTCAGCACCGGGGCGAGTACTGACCATTCCCGTTGCGCCCGTGCGATATCCGCGACCGGAAGTAGACCGGTCAGCTGCGCCAGCGCCTCGGAGATATAGGAGCCGGCCGAGGTGAAGAACCCGAGCGGGCCGTCGTAGCCGCGCAGCGCGGTGTGCAGCCGCGCGGTCTGCACCATCCGGTCGTGCGGATCCGGCTCACCACCGGGCAGCTCCTCGACGAACTGCCAGAACGTCATCGAAAACCCTTCGCGGCGAACGGGTTCGCGCGGCACCAGGGGGCTCGGCGGGATGACCGGGTGGCCGCGGTCGGCCAGCCAGCCGGTGACGGCCAGCTCGGCGCGCTGCTGTTCGGTCTGCAGGTGCGGTGTGGTCCGGTACGACGGCGGCAGCACCGTGGGAACCCGGGCGACGACGGGTGCGGGGGACAGGTGCACCACCACCGAGAACACGTCGTGGAGCACCCGCGGTTCGGTCACGCGCAGGCCGAGGTCCGTCGCGGCCGCGACGGCCGCCGAGACCGCCCGTGAGGTGCGGGCCGCGAGCTCGGCGTCGGTGAGCACTAGCGCCGCCTGCGCTCGTCGAGCAGGAACCGCAGCGCCTCGGCGACGTCGCCGGGGGAGTCCACCCGGTAGGCCGCCAGCGACTCACCGGGTCCTACCTTGACCCCGACATCGCCGTCGCGCAGCCGCCGGAACGCCTTCTCGTCGGTGACGTCGTCGCCGAGAAACACGACGGCGGTGGCGTTTTCGCGCTCCCGCAGGATGTCGACGGCCTCCCCCTTGTCGGTCTGGATCACCGCGAACTCCAGCACCGCCTTGCCCTCGGTGGCGTGTGCGTCCCAGCGCGCCGAGGCGGCCCTGGCGGCGGCCAGCGCGGCCGCGCCGTCCTGGGGTGAGGCGTTGCGCACGTGCAGCGCGACGCTGGCCGGTTTCGTCTCGACGGTGACTCCCGGCTTGTCCGAGGCGATCTCGCGGAGTTCGTCGGTGATGCGGTGCAGCAGGGCGGTATCGATGCGGTGGGCGAAGCCGGCGTCGAACTCCGCGCCGTGGCTGCCGACCAGATGCACCGACGGCGGCACACCCGACAGTTCGCGCAGCACCGCCAGCGCGCGACCGGAGATCAGGGCGGTCGCGGTGTCGGGCAGTTCGGCGAGCGCGGCCAGCGCCTCGGCGGCTGCGGGCAGCGGCCGGGCGTCGGCCGGGTTGTTGACGATCGGGGCGAGTGTGCCGTCGAAGTCGGAGGCGACCAGCAGTCGCGGGGTGGCGGCGACCGACGTGAGTGCGCGCGTCAGGTCGTCCGGAAGCACCCCTAGATCTTAGGGGTCTCGCCGTCGCCGATGAGCAGTCGCATGGCCAGGTCCAGTCGCTTGGACACGTCGGTCGCCGACGCGCGGCGGGTCAGCCAGGCCAGCAGGTTAGACAGCCACACGTCGGAGATGACGCGGGCGATGTGGTACTGGTCCTCGGTCGGTTCGCCGTCGGCCATGGCGCGGGCGAACATCCCGTCCATCAGCTTGCCGACGTGGTCGACCTCGCCGGCCGCCGAGGCGTCGGCGAACACGAACGCGCGGGTCATGGCCTCGGTCAGCAGCGGGTTGCGCTGCATCGCCCGGTTCAGCTTGCCGACCATGACGTTGAGCCGCTCGTACGGCGTGCTGCCGGTCAGCGAGGCGCGGTCGGTCTTGGCGTCGATGCGCTCGAACTCGCGGCCCAGCGCGGAGACCAGCAGGTGCACCTTCGACGGGAAGTAGCGGTAGAGCGTGCCGACGGCGACGTCCGCGCGTTCGGCTACCGCGCGCATCTGCACGGCCTCGTATCCGCCCTTGGACGCGATCGCCAGGGTGGCGTCGAGGATGCGCTTGCGGCGTTCCCGCTGCGCCTCAGAGCCCAGTTCCGCCTCGGACAGGACCGACACGTTCATCACCTGACGCGGACGGGAGTCCGACCCCTGGTTCGGAGTGGATGACGCCGACGGCCCAGACACTAGACAGCTCCTCACATCATGCGTTCTCGCAGGTAACGATACGCATGCCGATCGACTTTTTCCCATCCGGGCGACGGCTGCGGCACCCGGGTGGCCTGCGATGACGGCGGTCGACTTGACGCTCGATCGCTGGCACTATTAGAACACGTTCTAGTGGGGAGCACCGCCTTCTCACCCCAAACGCTTAGGAGTACCGGTGTCGCTCGCATCCCCGGAGACCATTGCCGACGACCAGCAGGAAGTGCGTGAGCTGGTCCGTGACTGGGCGACGGCCGCCAACGTCATAGCGGCCGCTCGCGCCGTCGAACAGGGCCAGCCCGACGCCTGGCGCGCCGCCTACGACGGGCTGGCTCAGCTGGGCATCTTCGGTGTCGCGCTGCCCGAGGAGCACGGTGGCGCCGACGGCACGGTCACCGACCTGTGCGCGATGGTCGACGAGGCGGCCGCCGCGCTGGTGCCCGGCCCGGTCGCCACCACCGCGCTGGCCACCCTCGTGCTCGACCAGCCGGAGCTGCTGACCGCGCTGGCCGCCGGTGAGCGGGTGGCCGGCGTGACGCTGACCGCGCAGCTCGAGCTCGCCGACGGCACGGTCTCGGGCACCGCCGACTACGTGCTCGGCGCCGACGCCGGCGGGGTGCTGCTGCTGCCCGCGGGCGACCGCTTCGTCGTGGTGGACGCGGCGGGTCCGGGGGTGACGGTCGAGCCGCTGCAGGCGACGGACTTCTCCCGCCCGCTGGCCCGGGTCACGCTCGACAAGGCGCCCGCCCAGCCGGTGGCCGGCGCGGCGCAGCGCATCGTGGACGTCGCGGCGGCGGTGCTGTCCGCCGAGGCCGCCGGGGTGGCCCGCTGGGCGCTGCGGACCGCCACCGACTACGCGAAGGTGCGCGAGCAGTTCGGCAAGCCGATCGGCAGCTTCCAGGCGATCAAGCACATGTGCGCGGAGATGCTGCTGCGCTCCGAGCAGGCCGCGGTGGCGGCCTCGGATGCGGCGCGGGCGGTGTCGGAGGGCGACGACAACCAGCTGTCGATCGCGGCCGCGGTGGCCGCCGCGGTGAGCATCGACGCGGCCAAGGCCAACGCCAAGGACTGCATCCAGGTGCTCGGCGGTATCGGCATCACCTGGGAGCACGACGCGCACCTGTACCTGCGCCGCGCCTACGGCATCGCGAACTTCCTCGGCGGCGAGCAGCGCTGGCTGCGCCGGGTGTCCGCGCTCACCCAGCAGGGCGTGCGCCGCAAGCTGGGCATCGACCTGGCGTCGGTGGAGCATCTGCGGCCCGAGATCGCCGCCACGGTGGCCGAGATCGCGAAGCTGCCCGAGGATCAGCGCCAGCCCGCGCTGGCCGACGCCGGACTGCAGGCGCCGCACTGGCCGAAGCCCTACGGCCGGGGTGCCGGACCGGCCGAGCAGCTGTTGATCGACCAGGAGCTGGAGGCCGCCGGGGTGGCGCGCCCGGACCTGGTGATCGGCTGGTGGGCCGCGCCGACGATCCTCGAGCACGGCACCCCCGAGCAGATCGAGCGGTTCGTGCCGCCGACGCTGCGCGGCGAACTGCTGTGGTGCCAGCTGTTCTCCGAGCCGGGTGCGGGTTCAGACCTCGCGTCGTTGCGTACCAAGGCCGTTCGCGTCGACGGCGGCTGGAAGCTGACCGGCCAGAAGGTGTGGACGTCGGCGGCGCAGAAGGCGCAGTGGGGTGTGTGCCTGGCCCGCACCGACGCGGACGCGCCGAAGCACAAGGGCATCACGTACTTCCTGGTCGACATGAAGTCGCCGGGCATCGACATCCGCCCGCTGCGCGAGATCACCGGCGACAACCTGTTCAACGAGGTGTTCCTCGACGACGTGTTCGTGCCCGACGAGCTGGTCGTCGGCCAGGTCAACGACGGCTGGCGGCTGGCCCGCACCACGCTGGCCAACGAGCGGGTCGCGATGGCGCAGGGCACCGCGCTGGGCAACCCGATGGAGGAACTGCTCAAGCAGATCGCCACGCTGGACTTCGACGTGGCGGGCCAGGACAAGCTGGGCGCGCTGATCGTGGCGGCCCAGGTGGGTTCGCTGCTGGATCAGAAGATCGCCGAACTCGCTGTGGGAGGCCGGGATCCGGGTGCGCAGGCCAGTGCGCGCAAGCTGATCGGGGTGCGCTACCGGCAGGCGCTGGCCGAGCTGCGGATGGAGCTGTCCGAGGGCGGCGGCGCCGTCGACAACCGCACGGTGTTCGAGTTCCTCAACACCCGCTGCCTGACCATCGCGGGCGGCACCGAGCAGATCCTGCTCACCATGGCCGGTGAGCGGCTGCTGGGGCTGCCGCGCTAGCTGAACGCGGCCTGCGCGCAGGCGTCCGGCGAGGTGATGTTCACGCCGGCGTACACGACCTGGATGTGCGAGCACACGATCAGCGGCACATCGGTGCGCGGCTGCCCGGTGCGCCAGTCGACCGGCCAGCTGTTGCCGCGGAACGTGTACTTGTCCGGCGGTCCGCCGCCGAAGTAGATCGTGGTGAACTCGACGTCGGTGACCGACTTGAACGACCGCGTGTTGGGCGCGTCGAACTGGAAGTTCAGGTAGACGCTGCGGTCCATGGTGCGCAGTGTCGTGGTCTGGCGCGCCCACAGATCGTCCGGGAACCCGAGGACGTCGGCGCCGCGGCGCAGGTTGGCCGCGGTGTTGAAGTAGCAGTTCGCCTCGGCGGCAATGCAGTTCGCCGTGACATGCATCTCCAGCAGGGTGCCGGGGTCGACGGGGATGGACGCGTCGGCGGTGTCGACCGCCGCCGTGGCCGACGGAATCGGCAGGAACGTCAACCCCATCCAGACCGCCGCGAGGACGCCGGTCAGCCGCTTGCCCATGTCATCCTTTCCGGTCGTGCGGCGAATGGTAGCCCGCGCGTTATTCGTCGTAGGTGACTTCGACGGAATCCGACACCGGCTTTGCCTGGCAGCCCAGGATCAGGCCCTCTTCGAGGTCGGACGGTTCGAGCACGTCGTTGATGGTCATCTCGACCTCGCCGCTCTTCTTGACCACCGCGCAGGCGCCGCAGTGGCCTTCGCGGCACGAGAACGGCGCCTCCAGGCCCTTGCTGAGCAGCACGTCGAGCAGGGTGGCGTTGCGCGGCCAGCTGACCTCGTGGGTCTGGCCGTCGAGCGTGACGATCGCGGTGGCCGGCCCCTCGGCGCTGTCGTCCTCCTCGATGACCACCGCGGCGAACGGATCGGAGTCCAGCGACTTGAACACCTCGATGTGCACCTTCTCGGCGGGGGTGCCCGCGCTGCGCAGTGCCTCCTCGGCGGCCGCCATGAACGGTCCCGGCCCGCAGATGAACGCCTCGTGGCCGGTGTAGGGCGCGGCCAGCGCGGCCAGCGCCGACGCCGTCGGCAGGCCCTGCACGGTCTCCAGCCAGTGCACGACGACGAGCCGGTCCGGGTACTTCGCGGCCAGTTCACGCAGTGCTGCGCCGAAGATCACCGAGTTCTCGTCGCGGTTGGCGTAGATCAGCACCACCTGACCGGTGCCCTGCGACAGCGCCGACTTGCAGATCGACATCATCGGGGTGATGCCGGAGCCGGCGGCCAGCAGCAGGAAGTCGGTGTCGAGCGTCTTGGGCACGAACGTTCCCGACGGCGCCAGCACGTGCATCCTCATCCCGGCATGGGCGTTGTCACACAGCCAGTTCGACGCGTACCCGTCGGCGGTGCGCTTGACGGTGACGGTCAGCCGGTCGTCGGTGAACGGGGAGCTGGACAGCGAGTAGCAGCGGGCGACCGAGCCGGTGCGGTCGCTGGGCACCCGCAGTGTCAGGAACTGGCCGGGCGAGTACCGCAGCCGGTCGGCCGGGATGTCGGACCCGGCGGGGACGGTGAACACCAGCGAGCGTGCGTCGGCGGTCTCGGCGATGACGTCGGCAAGTTCCAGCTCGAGCACATGGCTGCCGAGTGGCTCGTCGGTCACTTTGTCACCCTTCGTTGTCGGGTCCGGTCAAGGCCAGGAACTAGAACAGGTTACAGAAATGCATGTGTGCAGGTCCAGCCGTTTCTGAGCCGGGCTACTCGACACAAATCGTAACGTGTTCTAATCTCCTTCTAGGCGGTTGGCTCATCGCGCAAGCGCTCATACCGGTCCGTTCTCCCGGGGAGGCAAACCAGTGACGTCCATTGAACAGCGTGACGCGCAGCAGGTGTTAAGCGGCATTGACGATCTGCTGCCGTTGATCGCCAAGCGTGCGCAGGCCACCGAGGAGTTGCGCCGCATTCCGGACGAGACGATCAACGAGCTCAACGAGGTCGGCTTCTTCAAGCTGCTTCAGCCCGAACAGTGGGGTGGTCTGCAGTGCGATCCCACGCTGTTCTACGAGGCGGTGCGCCGGCTGGCCAGCGCCTGCGGCTCCACCGGCTGGGTGGCGGCCATCCTGGGCGTGCACAACTGGCATCTCGCCCAGTTCGACCAGAAAGCCCAGGAAGAGGTCTGGGGCGACGATCCGTCGGTGCGCATCTCCTCGTCGTACGCGCCGATGGGCGCGGGTGTGGTCACCGAGACCGGTGACGGCTACATCGTCAACGGCGCGTGGAACTGGTCGTCGGGCTGTGACCACGCGACGTGGACCTTCGTCGGCGGCCCGGTGATCAAGGACGGCAAGCCGGTCGACTTCGGCAGCTTCCTGATCCCGCGCACCGACTACCAGATCGATGACGTCTGGCACGTGGTCGGCCTGCGGGGCACCGGAAGCAACACGCTTCAGGTCAAGGACGTGTTCGTGCCGCGGCACCGGTTCCTGTCCTACAAGGCGATGAACGACCACACCGCGGCCGGTCTGCAGACCAACACCGCGCCGGTGTACAAGATGCCTTGGGGCACCGTGCATCCCACGACGATCTCGGCGCCGATCGTGGGCATGGCTTACGGCGCCTACGCCGCGCACGTCGAGCACCAGGGCAAGCGGGTGCGTGCGGCGTACGCCGGCGAGAAGGCCAAGGACGACCCGTTCGCCAAGATCCGCATCGCCGAGGCGGCCAGCGACATCGACGCCGCGTGGCGCCAGCTGATCGGCAACGTCGCCGACGAGTACGCGCTGCTGGTCGAGGGCAAGGAGATCCCGTTCGAGCTGCGCGCCCGCGCCCGCCGCGACCAGGTGCGTGCCACCGGCCGGGCGATCGCCTCGATCGACCGGCTGTTTGAGGCCGCCGGTGCCACCGCGCTGATGAACGACGCTCCGGTGCAACGGTTCTGGCGTGACGCGCACGCCGGCCGGGTGCACGCCGCCAACGATCCGGAGCGGGCGTACCTGATCTTCGGCAACCACGAGTTCGGGTTGCCGCCGCAGGACACGATGGTCTAACGGGAAGGCCTGATGACCTCCTTCATCCAGGAAACCGAGCAGCAGGCCGAGATCACCTTCGAGTCGACGTCGCGCTATGCGCAGGTGCGCTCGGGTGATCGCGACATCCGGCTGCACTACCACGAGGCCGGCGTCGGCCACCCCGAGACGGTGGTGCTGCTGCACGGCGGCGGACCCGGTGCGTCGAGCTGGTCGAACTTCGGCCGCAACATCGCGGTGCTGGCCAAGCACTTCCACGTCCTCGCCGTGGACCAGCCCGGTTACGGCCACTCCGACAAACACACCGAGCACGAGCAGTACAACCGCTACAGCGCCAACGCGCTGCTGGCGCTGTTCGACCACCTCGGGATCGAACGGGCCGCGCTGGTGGGCAACTCGCTCGGCGGCGGCACCGCGGTGCGGTTCGCGCTGGACAACCCCAAGCGGGCCGGCCGACTGGTGCTGATGGGCCCGGGCGGGCTGTCGGTCAACCTGTTCGCCCCGGATCCCACCGAGGGGGTCAAGCTGCTGGGCCGGTTCACCGCCGAGCCGACGCGCGAGAACCTGGAGAAGTTCCTGCGCATCATGGTCTACGACCAGAGCCTGATCACCGATGAGCTGATCGACGAGCGCTTCGCGATCGCCAGCCAGCCTGAGTCGCTGGCCGCGGCCCGCGCGATGGGCAAGTCGTTCGCGGGCCCCGATTTCGAGCTCGGGATGATGTGGCGTGAGGTCTACAAGCTGCGCCAGCCCGTGCTGCTGATCTGGGGCCGCGAGGACCGGGTCAACCCGCTCGACGGTGCGCTGGTGGCGCTCAAGCAGATTCCGCGTGTGCAGCTGCACGTGTTCGGACAGTGCGGGCACTGGGCGCAGGTGGAGAAGTTCGACGAGTTCAACAAGCTCACCATCGATTTCCTGTCGGCGAAGTCCGCCGGAAAGGGCAAGTCATGAGCATCAAATCGCTTGGCTACCTTCGCATCGAGGCCACCGATGTGGAGGCCTGGCGCGAGTACGGCCTGAAGGTTCTCGGCATGGTCGAGGGCAAGGGCCCGACCGAGGGCGCGCTGTATCTGCGGATGGACGAGTTCCCGGCCCGCCTGGTGATCGTGCCCGGCGAGCGGGACCGGCTGCTGGAGTCCGGCTGGGAGACCGCCAACGCCCTTGAGCTGCAGGACGTCCGCAACCGGCTGGAGGCCGCCGGTGTGCCGTACAAGGAGGGCACCGAGGCCGAGCTCGCCGACCGCCGGGTGGTGGAGCTGATCCGCTTCCAGGATCCGACCGGCAACACGCTCGAGGCCTTCCACACGGTGGCGCTGGAGCACCGCCGGCTGGTCAGCCCGTACGGCCACAGGTTCGTCACCGGGGAGCAGGGTCTCGGGCACGTCGTGCTGACCACCCGCGACGACGCCGAGTCGCTGCGCTTCTACCGCGACGTGCTCGGCTTCTACCTGCGCGACTCGATGCGGCTGCCCCCGCAGGTGGTGGGCAGGCCGGCCGACGGCGAGCCGGCGTGGCTGCGCTTCTTCGGCTGCAATCCGCGCCATCACAGCCTGGCGTTCATGCCGGGTGAGACGCCCAGCGGCATCGTGCACCTGATGGTCGAGGTGGAGAACTCCGACGACGTCGGGCTGTGCCTGGACCGCGCCCTGCGCCGCAACGTGAAGATGTCGGCGACGCTGGGCCGCCACGTCAACGACAAGATGCTGTCGTTCTACATGAAGACCCCCGGCGGCTTCGACGTCGAATTCGGTTGCGAGGGGCTGCAGGTCGAGGACGACAACTGGGTGGCCCGGGAGAGCACCGCGGTCAGCCTGTGGGGCCACGACTTCAGCGTCGGCTTCAAGTAACGGCGATGTCGGAGCCGTCCCAGCCGATCGACCCCCGCACCTTCCGCAATGTGCTGGGGCAGTTCTGCACCGGCATCACCGTGATCACCACGGTGCACGAGGACAAACCGGTCGGGTTCGCGTGCCAGTCGTTCGCGGCGCTGTCGCTGGATCCGCCGCTGGTGCTGTTCTGCCCGACCAAGGTGTCGCGGTCGTGGCAGGCGATCGAGGCCAGCGGGCGGTTCTGCGTCAACGTGCTGCACGAGGACCAGCAGCACGTGTCCGCGCGGTTCGGCTCGCGTGAGCCCGACAAGTTCGCGGGCATCGACTGGCACCTGTCACCGCTGGGGTCGCCGATCATCGACGGCAGCCTCGCGCACATCGACTGCACGGTGCACTCGGTGCACGACGGCGGTGACCACTTCGTCGTCTTCGGCGCGGTGCACTCGCTGTCGGACGTGCCGGAGCAGAAGGCGCGGCCGCTGCTGTTCTACCGCGGCCAGTACACCGGCATCGAGCCGGAGAAGAACACCCCCGCCACCTGGCGTGACGATCTGGAGGCGTTCCTCACCGCCACCACCGAGGACACCTGGCTCTAGCTAGATGCAGCCGGCCGCGCACGGGTCGACCGGCGGCAGGTCCTCGGGCAGCAGCGCGTTCGGGTCCGCGGGCGGCAGCTGCTGGGTGAGGTCGACGTCGTGGTCCAGCTCGGGCGCCATCGGGATGTACCGGCAAAGAAACGCCAGTGCCAGCTCGCACGGCGGCGGGCCGGGCTGGGGCTGGGCGTTCACCGGGGCCGCCGCGACCAGGGCCGCCCCACAGGCGGCGGCTGCTGCGATCGTGAACCTCTTCAACATCGCTGACGAATCTAACGTGTCGTGGGTCACGAGTCGACGGCGGGTGGGGCCGCTTATAGAGCAGATCCTGCCAGCTGTCAACCAATTCCTGCCAAGGGAAATTAATGCCCTGACCTGCCTGTTTTGACAGTCAGACCGGAACGAAAGAGATCCGGAGAGACAGAAAAAAGAGAAGAAGAAGGCAGGAACATGAAGAAGATCGGCATCGCAGCCATCATCGCCAGCGCCCTGAGTGCCCCCATCATCGCCCTGGCCGGACCGGCCCAGGCCGGTGTGGACCACCACGACTGGCTGGATCGGGTACACCCGACGGTGAACGTCCCGCAGGTCGACACCACGGTGCGCCAGAGCCGCTGAGCGAAGACCACTCAAAAGAGGCACCCCGCGAGGGGTGCCTCTTTCGTTATCTGTCAGGTCAGTGGGACCGACCGAGCAGGACGTCCTGCTGTTCGCGGACCCGCGCCTTGATGGCGTCGAGGACGGCGGCCACCTCGGGGCGGCGCAGCGTCTCGGCGCGGGTGACCAGCCAGTACGACAGCCGCACCTCCACCTGGTCGGGCAGCACCCGGACCAGGTCGTCGTGCCGGTCGGCCATGAAGCAGGGCAGCAGCCCCAGCCCGGCCTCGGCGCGGGTCGCCTCGACGTGGACGAACACGTTCGTGGAGGTGACCGACTCCCGCATCCCCGGCGGCGCGAACGCGGTGGCCGCGTCGAGGTCGTCGACGGCCAGCATCGAGTCGATGAAGTACACCAGCGGGAACCGGTCCAGGTCGGCGATGCCGGTCGGGGTGCCGTGCTCGGCCAGGTACCGCCGCGCCGCGTACAGGCCGAGGCAGTAGTCGCCGAGCCGGGTGGCCTCGGCGCGCTGCACCTTCGGTTCGCCGACGACGACCTCGGCGTCGAGCCCGGAGCGCTGCTGGCTGGCCCGGCGGGTGGTGGCGACCAGCTCGACGGTCACGTTGGGGTGCTCACGCTGCACGGCCGCGGCCGCCGGCGCGGCGATGTAGGCCGAGAAGCCGTCGGTCGCGGAGATCCGCACGACGCCCTCGAGGCTGCGGTCGCCGTTGTCGCCCGCGGCCAGGGAGCGGACCGCGGATTCGATGGTCTCGGCGGCGCCGAGCGCCTCGCGACCCAGGTCGGTGAGCTCCCAGCCGCTCGCCCCTCGGGTCAGCACCCGGCCGCCGACGGCCTCCTCGAGCGCGGCGATCCGCCGCGAGACGGTGGTGTGGTTGAGGCCGAGTTCGTCGGCCGCCGCGTTGAACCGCCCGGTGCGGCCGACGGCCAGCAGGACCAGCAGATCGTCGGCGCTCGGCAGCCTCATGTGTGCATTTTTGCAGATACAGCCTGCGGTTTTGGTTATTGCGACGACGGGTATCTGCACGAATACTCACCCTGTTTGTGCCTGCCGTCACAGCGCGAAGGAGTTTCGATGAGCGTCACCAACGATCCGGCCACCGGCGGGGTAGCACCCACCGGGCTGAAACGGGTGGTCGTCGCCTCGATGGCGGGCACCGTCGTCGAGTGGTACGAGTTCTTCCTCTACGCCACCGCGGCGACTCTGGTCTTCAACAAGGTGTTCTTCGCCGAGGGCACCAGTGAGGCCGCCGGCCTGATCGCCGCGCTGCTGACCTACGCCGTCGGCTTCGTCGCCCGCCCACTCGGCGGCGTGGTGTTCGGCCACTTCGGCGACAAGTACGGCAGAAAGAAGCTGCTGCAGTTCGCGATCCTGCTCGTCGGCGTGGTGACGTTCCTGATGGGCTGCCTGCCCACCTACGAGCAGATCGGGGTGTGGGCACCGATCCTGCTGGTGCTGCTGCGCTTCATGCAGGGCTTCGCGGTCGGCGGCGAGTGGGGCGGTGCGGTGCTGCTGGTCGCCGAGCACAGCCCGAAGGACAAGCGGGGCTTCTGGGCCAGCTGGCCGCAGGCCGCCGTGCCGGTGGGCAACATGCTCGCCACCGTGGTGCTGCTGGTGCTGACCGGCATCCTGTCCGACGCGGCGTTCCTGTCGTGGGGCTGGCGGGTGGCGTTCTGGCTGTCGGCGGTGGTCGTGCTGATCGGCTACTACATCCGCACCAAGGTCACCGACGCGCCGATCTTCGTCGCCGCCCAGGAGGAGGTGGAGCGCGTCAAGTCGGTGTCCTACGGCGTGGTGGAAGTGCTCAAGCGCTATCCGCGGGGCGTGTTCACCGCGATGGGGCTGCGCTTCGCTGAGAACATCATGTACTACCTGGTTGTCACGTTCTCGATCGTCTACCTGAAGACGTACGTCGGCGTCGACACCGGATCGATCCTCTGGTACCTGCTGGCCGCGCACTTCATCCACTTCCTGGTGGTGCCGCAGGTCGGCAGGCTGGCCGACCACTACGGCCGCCGCCCGGTGTACATCGCCGGTGCGATCCTGGCGGGCACCTGGGGCTTCTTCGCCTTCCCGATGATGAACACCGGCAGCTACCTGGCGGTCATGGGCGCGGTGATCCTGGGCCTGATCATCCACGCGCTGATGTACGCGCCGCAGCCGGCGATCATGGCCGAGATGTTCCCGACCCGGATGCGCTATTCCGGTGTGTCGCTTGGCTATCAGGTGACCTCGATCGTGGCGGGCTCGCTGGCGCCGGCCATCGCGACGTGGCTGCTCGACAAGTTCGACAGCTGGGTGCCGATCGCACTCTACCTGGCCGGCGCCGCGGCGATCACCCTGGTGGCGGCGCTGTTCAACCGCGAGACCAAGGGCATCGACCTGGCGACGCTGGACGCCGCCGACCGCGAGCAGCTCGCCAAGGCCGGACTGCTGTGAGCGACCTCGTCGGGCGTACCGCACTGGTCACCGGCGGGGCGAGCGGGATCGGTGCGGCGTGCGCGCGGGCGCTGGCACAGGCGGGTGCGACGGTCACCGTCGCCGACGTCGACGCCGACGGCGCCAAGGCCGTTGCCACCGAGATCGGCGGAAAGCACTGGGCCGCCGACCTTTCCGACGTCACCGCGCTGGAGGATCTGCGTCTGGAGATCGACATCCTGGTCAACAACGCGGGAATCCAGCACGTCAGCCCGATCGCCGAGTTCCCGCCCGAGAAGTTCCGGTTCATCCTCAAGCTGATGGTGGAGGCGCCGTTCCTGCTGATCCGCGCGGCGCTGCCGCACATGTACGAGCGGGGCTTCGGCCGGATCATCAACATCTCGTCGGTGCACGGCATCCGGGCGTCGGCCTTCAAGAGCGCCTACGTCGCGGCCAAACACGGGCTGGAGGGCCTGTCGAAGGTGACCGCGCTGGAGGGCGGGCCGCACGGCGTCACCAGCAACTGCGTCGACCCCGGGTACGTGCGCACCCCGCTGGTCTCCAAACAGATCGCCGATCAAGCCCGTACACACGGCATTCCAGAGGATAAGGTGATCGAGACCATCCTGCTGAAGGAGAGCGCGATCAAGCGGCTCGTCGAACCCGACGAGGTGGCCTCGCTGGTGGCGTGGCTGGCCTCGCCCGCGGCGGGGATGGTCACTGGAGCGTCGTACACGATGGACGGTGGATGGAGTGCGAGGTGAGCAGCGAGGCGCAGTGGACGCCCACCGACGCTGACGTCGAGGGTGCCAAGGTCACCGAGTTCGCCCGGTTCGTCTCCGGTCGCACCGGCCGCGAGTTCGGTGACTACCGGTCGCTGTGGCAGTGGTCGGTCGATGATCCGGACGCCTTCTGGGCGGCCCTGTGGGACTACTTCGAGCTGGGGGAGCGCCCGGACACGGTGCTCGCGTCGGCGCAGATGCCCGGCGCGCAGTGGTTTCCGGGGGTGCGGCTGAACTACGTCGACCAGGTGCTGCGCAACGCCCGCGACGACCGGCCCGCGATCTACCACGTCGCCGAGGGCGGTGCGGTCACCGAGGTGTCCTGGGCGCAACTGCTGGGCCGCACAGCGGCTTTCGCGCAGCGCCTGCGCGCGCTGGGTGTTGCGCCCGGCGACCGGGTCATCGGCTACCTGCCGAACATCCCGGAGGCGGTGATCGCGTTCCTGGCGACCGCCAGCATCGGCGCGGTGTGGAGCGCCTGCGGGCAGGACTACTCGCCGAAGGCGGCGCTGGACCGGCTCGGTCAGCTCGAGCCGACGGTGCTGGTGACCGCCGACGGCTACACCTACGGCGGCAAGTACCACGACAAGACCGCCGACGTCGCCGCGCTGCGCGCGGGCCTGCCGACGCTGAAGGCCACCGTGCTGGCCTCCGAGCTCGCCGAGACCAGCACCGAGCCGTTGTCCACGACGCCGGTCGACTTCGCGCACCCGCTGTGGATCCTGTTCTCCTCCGGCACCACCGGGCTGCCGAAGGGCATCATGCACGGCCACGGCGGCGTGCTGCTCGAGCATCTGAAAGCCGTTGTCCTGCAGTCCGATATCGGCCCGGACGACGTGTTCTTCTGGTACACCAGCCCGAGCTGGATGATGTGGAACTTTCAGGTGGCCGGGCTGCTGGTGGGCGCCACCATCGTCTGCTACGACGGCAGCCCCGCCGTCCCGCGTCCGGACGCGCTGTGGGAGATCGCCGCCGCGGTGAAGGCGACGGTGCTGGGCACCAGCCCGGGTTATGTCCTCGGGTGCATCAAGGCCGGTGCGGTGCCGCGCAAGGAGCACGACCTGTCCGCGCTGAAGACGGTCGGGATCACCGGGTCGTCGCTGCCGCCGTCGTCGTCACTGTGGTTGCGCGACAACGTCGGTGAGCATGTGCAGGTCGCCTCGATCAGCGGCGGCACCGATGTGGTGTCGGCGTTCATCGGCGGGGTTCGCACGGTGCCGGTGTGGCCGGGTGAGCTGTCGGCGCCGTATCTGGGTTGCGCGCTGGACTCCTGGGACGAGTCGGGTAAGCCCGTCCGTAACGAGGTCGGCGAGCTGGTGGTGACCAAGCCGATGCCGTCCATGCCGGTGGCGTTCTGGAATGACGCCGACGGATCCCGGTACCGCTCAGCGTATTTCGAGATGTTCCCGGGGGTGTGGCGGCACGGCGACTGGATCACGATCACCGACCGGGGCAGCGTGATCGTGCACGGCCGGTCGGACTCCACGCTCAACCGGCACGGCATCCGGATGGGCAGCGCCGACATCTATCAGGCCGTCGAACAGCTGCCCGAGGTGGCCGAGGCGCTGATCATCGGCGCCGAACAGCCCGACGGCGGCTACTGGATGCCGCTGTTCGTCAAACTCGCCGACGGCGCCGAACTCACCGATGCCCTGCGCGACCGGATCAAGGACACCATCCGCACCGAGGTCTCGCCGCGCCATGTGCCCGACGAGATCATCGCCGCACCGGGTGTCCCGCACACCCGCACCGGCAAGAAGCTCGAGGTGCCGATCAAGAAGCTGTTCCAGGGCGCCGATCCCGCCAAGGTCGTCGAGCGCAGCGCCGTCGACGACCCCGCACTGCTCGACTGGTACGTCACGCAGCGTCGAATGTGACGAGGTCGATGCTGAGTCGGCCTTCCATGAGGCTGAGTTTTCGGCGTACGGGTGGTCCGGGTAGTGGTGGGGCGGTGGATTGGTAGGTCGCGCCGGTGGGGGTGCTGAATTCGGCGGTGTGGACGCCGTTGGTGTCGCTGGTGTGTACGGTCCAGCCGGGTGCTTCTTTGGTGTAGTTGCAGGCTTCGCAGACGCCGAGGCCGTTGAGCGCTGATGTTTTGCCGCCGCGGCGTTTCGGGGTGGCGTGGTCGCGGTGGCGGATCTCGGCGTTGCAGTACGGGGTGCGACACGTGCGGTCGCGGATCCCGATGAACTCCGCGAGCCCTTTGGGGAAGATCCGGGCCCGCGATT
>Ga0180218_1000642_pt1 | contig 28728 bp, 23 predicted proteins | sample eDN3rd37CKraftBY_FD_151334 | JGI IMG/M metagenome (GOLD analysis project Ga0180218, IMG submission 151334) | Enriched backyard soil microbial communities from Emeryville, California, USA - eDNA 3rd pass 37_C Kraft BY (version 2) (version 2) | ecosystem: Environmental > Terrestrial > Soil >... | reverse complement strand
GCGGTCGGCACCAGCAGCAGGTCGATGCGCTCCCACATCGCTGCCGCGCGCTGCCCGAGCGCACGCAATCGCGTCTGCGCGTCGAACACGTCGGCCGCGCTGTAGTCGCGGCCGCTGGCAACGATGCTGCGCACCGGCTCGAATACGTCGGCTTCGTGCGCATCGAAGAAGCGGCGGATCGCCGCGTAGCGCTCGGCCACCAGCGCGCTGTCGTAGAGCAGGGCAGCGGCCTCGGCGAGCGGCGCGTAGTCGATCGTCACCGGCTCGCCGCCCAGTTCGCGCAACCGTTCGATCGCGACGGTGAATTCGCGCTCGGCAAGCGCATCGCCGCAGAATTCGAGCGTGTTGGGGACGCCAAAACGGAAGGTGGCCGGAAAGGGGCAGCGACAAAGCTGCAGGTCGCGTGAGTACGGGTCGAGCACGTCGTAGCCCTGGGCAACGGCCAGTACACGGGATGCCGTGTCGACCGTGCGCGCGAAGATGGACACGCAGTCGACGCTCTGCGCTGCCGGCAGTACGCCGCGGGCGCTGATCAGACCCTTGCTCGGCTTGAGCCCGACGATATTGTTCAGCCCCGCGGGCACGCGGCCGGAGCCGGCGGTATCGGTGCCCAGCGCGAAATCGACTTCACCGGTGGCCACCACATAGGCCGAACCCGAGCTCGATCCTCCAGACACATAGCGCGCATCGAAGGCGTTGGGCACCGCGCCATAGGGCGAACGCGTGCCGTTCAACCCGCAAGCGAACTGATCGAGATTGGTCTTTCCATACAGCGATGCACCAGCCGCAAGCAGGCTCTGCACCACCGGCGCGCTGTCGCGCGGCATTCGGTCGAACGCAGGGCAGGCCGCCGTGGTCGGGTAGCCGGCCAGATCGATGTTGTCCTTGATCGCAAACGACAGCCCGGCCAACGGCCCGTCGGCCGCTCCGGCAAGCGCGGTGTCGAAGCGCCGGATCCAGGCGGGGGACGTCTCGTCATGAAGAATAGGGTCGGCAGCGGCAGGTCGCATTTTGGTGCATCCAATCTTGTATCCAAGATGGAATGCAACCGCCATGCCAGCTCTCCCCGCCGTGTCCCGGCTCGCGGCGAAAAGTCTGCGCGCGCTCCAACGCAGAACCGATTTGGCGCAATTGACTTTTAATGATAATGCAATATCATTATCGGATTTGTCGACCTGGCCGACCTTATCGACTTATCGGCCTCGTCGACCTCGTCGATCTCATCCACCCTGACCCGCTCACCGTGCGCTCTACCATGCAAAGACAACCTCATACAAACCGATGGCAGCAGCGCGCCGCCGTGGCTTTGCTGGCCACGGCGCCGGGCATCTGCGCGGCGCAGGAAGGCGAGGCCGGAGCGGTCGCGGAGCTGGAGGCGGTGACCGTTACCGGCACGCGCGAGCGGGCCTACCGCGCGGTGGTCGCCCCCACCGCCAACAAGAGCGATACCGCGCTGAAGGAGACGCCGTTCTCGATACAGACCGTGACGCGCGAGCTGATCGAGGACCGCGGCGTGTTCACGCTGGGCGAGGCCATCCGCACCGTCCCGGGCGTGACGGCGCAAGTCGGCTGGGGCGGCAGCAACGACCGCTTCCGGCTGCGCGGCTTCGCGACCTCGGCGAACCTGAAGAACGGCTTTCGCCGCAGCGTCTTCGCCCCGGTCGACGAGATGGCCAACATCGAGCAGATCGAGGTGCTCAAGGGCCCGGCGTCCGCGCTCTATGGCCGCTTCGAGCCGGGCGGCGTGGTCAATATCGTGACCCGCAAGCCGTTGGACAAACCGCAGCACAGCGTGGAATTGACCGGCGGCAGCCACGACTTCCGCCGCGCGACGGTGGACAGCACCGGGCCGATCAGCGACACGCTGAGCTACCGGATCACCGGCTCGTGGCAGGACAATCGCAGCTTCCGCGACTTCGTCGACGCGCAGACGCTGTTCGTCTCGCCGGTGCTGCAGTGGAAGCTGGCACCGCAAACGCGCCTGACGGCGGAATTCGAGTTCGGCCGCCGGCGCGGCGCCTTCGACCGCGGCTTCGGCAACAGCCCGTTGTTCCTGAACGTGCCGATCCATTACAACTATGGCGAGCGGGACGCGCGGCTGGACAACGACAGCGCGCTGGGCTCGCTGGTGCTCGATCATCGCTTCGACAATGGCTGGGCGTTGCGCGCCGGCGCGCTGCGCTCGTATGCGCGCACCGATGCGATCTGGTATCCGTATGGATTTCCCGCGCTCAGCGGCGCTGACGGGCCCGACCCGCAGGTCAATCGCCGCAAGCAGCGCAATATCGACCGGCAGACCGATACCACGCTGATGGCGGAGGCCTCGCGCCGCTTCGAGACCGGCGGCATCGGCCACCGCGTATTGATCGGTGCCGACTACAACTGGGACGAATGGGACTTCAGCGCGCAGGCGAGCCTCGGGCCGGGCGGCTTCCCGGTGAACCTGCCGATCGATCTCTACCACCCGGTGCATGGCGCCAGCGCCGGTCCGCTGCTGCCATACGACGGCTCGCGCTACGCCAGCCGCAATCTCGGCCTGTACGCGCAGGACGAGCTGCAGTTCGGAGCGCATTGGCGATTGCTGCTCGGCCTGCGCTACGACCGCTCGCGGACCAGCGCGCGCGCCCAGTACCTGCAGGCGGCGGACACGCTGGTCCGGCATGACGACGCGCTGTCGCCGCGCGTGGGGCTGACGTGGACGCCGGTCGAGCCGGTGTCGTTCTACGCCAGCTGGGCGCGGTCCTTCCTGACCGAACCGTCCGGCGGCACGCTGCCCGCGCCGTCGCGCGGCAAGCAGACCGAAATCGGCGCCAAGTTCAGCCTGCTGGACGGCCGGCTGGAGCCGACCGTCGCACTGTTCGACATCCGCCGCAGCAACGGCGTGGTCTCCGATCCGGAGGACTTCAACTATGTGGTCCAGGTCGGCGAGCAGCGCAGCCGCGGCTGGGAGATCGACGTGCCGTTCAGCATCACGCCACGCTGGCGCGTGCTGGCGAGCTACACGCAATACAAGGCCGAGATCGCCGCCGACAGCAATCCGGCGCTGGTCGGCAAGCTGCTGGCCAATGCGCCGCGCCGCACCGCCAGTATCTGGACCACCTACGATTTCGCCGGCGCCGCGTCGGGACTGAGCGTCGGCATCGGCGCGACCTATGTGGGCGAACGGCAGGCCAACACGGAGAACTCGTTCGCTCTGCCGTCCTACACGCGCTGGGACGCCAATATCGCCTACCGCTTCGGCAAGGCGCGGCGCTACAAGCTGCAGCTGACGGTGCAGAACCTGGGCGATCGCCGCTATTACGATTCCGGCGGCGCCTTCGTGCCGACCTATCCGGGCGCGCCGCGCACCGTGTTCGCCAGCTTCGGAGCGACGCTGTGACGGTGTTGGCGACCACGGGACTGTTCGCCGGCCATGGCGGGCGTCCGCTGCTCGGGCCGATCGACCTGTCCATCCCGAGCGGGCGGTTCGTCTGCCTGCTGGGCGCGAATGGCGCCGGCAAATCGACGCTGATCCGCACGCTGTGCGCGATGCAGGCGCCCGTGGCCGGGCAGGTGCGTCTCGACGGCGAGCCCGTTCATGCGATGTCCTCCGCGCAGCGCGCGCGGCGTCTTGCCGTGGTGTTGACCGAGCGGGTCGACGGCACGCTGATGCGCGGCTACGAGCTGGCCAGCATGGGTCGCTATCCCTATCTGGGCTGGGCCGGCCGGCTGAGCCCGGACGATCATCGCATCGTGCACGAGGCGCTGGCGAGCGCCGGCGCCCTGTCGCTGGCGGAGCGGCTGGTTGCCGAGATGTCCGACGGCGAGCGGCAGAAGATCATGATTGCCCGCGCGCTGGCACAGCAGCCGCGCTTGCTGGTGCTCGACGAAGCGACCGCCTTCCTCGACCTGCCGCGTCGCGTCGGCACGATGCAGCTGCTGCTGGATCTCGCACACCGGCATGGCCTCGCGGTGCTGCTGTCCACGCACGACCTGGAACTGGCGCTGCGCTACGCCGACGAGTTGTGGTTGATCGACGGCCAGCGGCGGTTGCATGTCGGCGCACCGGAGGACCTCGCCATCGACGGCGTGCTGGGGGCGAGCTTTGCCTCCGACGGACTGACCTTCGATCTCGAACGCGCGGAGCTGCGCGTGGGACCGGCCGGTACCCGCGCGATCCGGCTGGAAGGCGCGGGGCTTCGCGCCAGCTGGGCCGCACGGGCGCTGGAGCGGGCAGGGTATGTGCGCGATCCCGCCGCCGCGCTGACGCTGCGCGCCGATGCGGCGGGATATACCGTCGCCGGTGAAGGCGGCGTGGCGACGTGCTATCCGACGCTTGGCGCGCTGGTCGAGGCGCTACGAAGGCCGTCGAACGCGACGGCCTTCGCGCAGGGGCCGCGGTGAACCGGCGCGGGACCGTGGCGGCAACCGTGGCGGCAACCGGGGCCGCAACCCGGGCTGCAACCCGGGCCGCGATCGCATCGGCGACCGCGCGGGCCACGGCGTCCGCCATCGCACTGGCCGTGCTGCTGTGCGGCTGCACGCGGATCGAAGCCCCGCCGCGCGCCACGTGGCCGACACTGGCCGTCGGCGCCGCCGGTCCCGCTGCCAACCTCGATGCCGCCTGCGTCGCCGACTATCGCCCCGGCGTCGACTACTTCCCGCACAAGACGACGTTTTCGCATTCGTCCCAGCTCGAGGTCGAATACGGCCCGCACCACAAGCGCGTGCGCTTCACGCCCAGTGTGGGAACCGGCGAACGGCTCGAATACCTGCTGGTCCAGTGCGGTACGCCGGTGCCGCCGCATCGCGACGAGGTGCCGGTGATCATGGTGCCGATCCAGCGCCTGGTCACCGGCAACGCCGCCATGCTCGGCGCGCTGGACGAACTGGGCCTGGTGGACCGGCTGTATGGCACGGAGAACGTGCGCAGCGTGACGGTGCCATCGGTGCGGACGCGGATCGAGCAAGGGCTGGTCCACGATATGTGGGGCTACGGCCATGCCTCGATCGAGCAGGCGATGTCGGTGCAGGCCGATGTCTATCTCAGCTTCTATTCGGCTTTTCCGCAAGGCAATATGCATCCGCGCCTGTGGGAGCTGGGGGTGCGCGCGATCGCGCAGGCGGACCATCACGAGCCCCATCCGCTCGGGCGTGCGGAATGGCTCAAGCTGCTGGCGCTGCTGACCAACCGCGAGCAGCGGGCCAACGCGCAGTTCGCGTCGATCGAGGCCGCATACCGCCGGCTGGCCGCGCTGGCGGCGCGTGCGCAGACTCGTCCCGCGGTGATGTCCGGCTTTGCCGCGGGACGACAGAGCTTCGAGACCTTCGGCGCGGACAACCAGCGCGCGCGCCTGATCGCGGACGCGGGCGGACGCTATGTGCTCGATGGCGGCGGCACCGGCAGCCTGGTCTATCTGCCGTTCGAACGCGTCTATGCGCGCGGCGTCGATGCGCCGGCCTGGCTGGGCACGATCGGCGGGCGGGCCGATCTCGAAGCGTGGCTCGCCGCCAGTCCGCTGCACGGGCGCTTCGCCGCGGCGGCCGGCCGCAATGTCCATGCATGGGACCGCGGCTATACCGGGGCCTGGGCGTATCCCTACCAGGACCAGAGCATGACGCGGCCGCATATCCAGCTCGCCGAGGCCATCGCGGCGCTGCATCCCGAACTGGCATCCGAAGCGGCCGAGGTCGTCTCGGGCACGCAAGCCGCCACGCCGACCGCCGATCCCACCTCTCGATTCCTGCGGAAACTACCGTGACGACCCTGACTTCTGCCACGGCGCCGATGCCGCGCACTTCCACGCGGCGCGGCCCGCTGATCTTCGCCGGCCTGGTGCTGGCCATCGTGGTGCTGCTGGTGACCGAACTCACGCTGGGCGCGGTCGCCGTGCCGCTGCCGGCCGTGCTGCAGGCATTGACCGCGCAGCCGGTCGAGGCCGAGGTCTGGCGCGAGATCGTGCTGGGCTTTCGCCTGCCACGGGCGATCAACGCGATGGTCAGCGGGGCCGCCCTGGGCGTGTCGGGCCTGCTGTTGCAGACGCTGTTCCGCAATCCGCTGGCCGATCCCTTCGTGCTCGGCATCGTGCACGGCGCGCGGCTGGGCACGGCACTGCTGGTCACCATCGCCGGCGTCGCGGGCAATGCGTTCCTGCTGCGCTACGGACTGGTCGGCGACCTCGGCATGGCACTGGCATCGATCGCCGGCTCCACCGCCGTACTGGCCTTGCTCGCGGTCTTGTCGCGCCGGGTCGGCACCGTGACGCTGCTGATTACCGGCCTGATGCTCGGCTACCTGGCGGTCGGCCTGATCAGCGCCTCGATGCACTTCATCGACGAAACGCAGGCGCGCGCCTTCAAGGCCTGGGACGACGCCAGCTTTGCCAGCGCCACGCGCCGGCAGCTCGAACTGCTGGTGCCCGGGGTAGCGATCGGCCTGCTCGGCAGCCTGCTGCTGGTCAAGCCGCTCAACGGCCTGCTGCTCGGGGAGCGCTACGCCGAATCGATGGGCATTCCGGTGGCGCGGGTCAAGCGCGCCGCGTTGCTGGCCACCGCATGGCTGACGGGGCTGGTGACGGCATTCTGCGGGCCGGTGGCCTTCCTGGGGCTGGTCTCCGCGCAGCTGGCCCGCGCGCTGTGGCGCTGCGCCGATCATCGCGTGCTGCTGCCGGGCGCGGCGCTGGTCGGCGCGGTGCTGGGCCTTGCCGGCGACCTGGTGGTGCATCTGCCATGGAGCCGGCATGTGTTCCATCTGAATGCGGTGATCGGCCTCGTCGGCGCGCCGGTGGCGCTCACCATGCTGTACCGGACCAAGGCCTTGCATCGCGCTGAATGAGAATTGCCGCCGCGGCGGTCTTCGTTGAAGAACTGCAATTAACCGCCAGGATTTTCGTCCCGCCACCAAAACCGGCTCGCAGCACAGCAGTTCGACGATCTGCTGGCGCATCTGCGGCAATTCGATTAGCGTCGCTGACCATCGGCACCATGCGAGGGGCTCGAAGCCCGCTCAGGGTCATGGCCGCCTGCAGTCCACCGAAGAAGGATCTCACCATGTTCAGCCATATCACCGTTGGCGTCGCGGATCTGCCCCGCGCTGGCCGGTTCTACGATGCCTTGCTGACCCCGCTGGGGCTGCGCCAGCGTCCTGTCGTGCCGGACGGCGGTCCGCCGGCGCTTTGCTGGATCCGGCCCGGCGAGGCGCTGCCGCGCTTCTTCGCCTTCATCCCCTTCAACGGGGAGCCGGCCACGGCGGGCAACGGCAGCATGGTGTCGTTCCTCGCGCCGTCGCCCGAGGCGGTCGTGCGCGCCTATGCGGCCGGCCTCGCTGCCGGCGGCTCGGACGAAGGCCCGCCCGGGCCGCGTCCGCACTATGGGGATGGGTACTTCGGCGCCTATCTGCGCGATCCGGATGGCAACAAGGTCCAGGTGGTCCATCGCGGCGATTTGCCCGCGGCTTCGGCCTGACGGGACAGCCGCCGCCCGTGTCGCTCGCGGGAAGGCGGAGGGGCGAGGGCGGAAGGGGGCGGGCATGGTCACGGCCTCGGCATGCCGCTTGGCGTGCCGAGGCTCAGGAACGGCCTTGCGCCAGGGCCGGCAGTCCCTCGAGAAAGGCCAGAAAGGCGGCGATCCGGCGTGAGCCGCGCTGGTTCGGCAGATACAGCGCCGAGACGCCGCTGCTGACATGGTCCGGATTGACGGTCCAATCATCGAACAGCGGCTGCAAGCGTCCGGACGCGATATCGCCGTCGGTGATCCAGTCCGGCAGCAGGCCGATGCCGGACCCGGCCAGCACCAGTTCGTGCAGCACGTCGATGTTGTTGCTGCGAAGAGGCCCGCGCACCGGCACGGGATGCCGCTGCCCGTCCCGCTCGAACGTCCAGACCTGATCGCGCGCGCCGTAGCCGAAGCTGAAGCGCAGGCAGGCGTGCCCGACCAGATCGTCGGGGACCGACGGCGCCCCATGCCGTTCGAGGTAGGCGGGGCTCGCCACCACACGGCGGCGGAACGTGCCGATCTGTCGTGCGATGACATTGTCGTAGGACGAGGCATTGCCGATCCGCACCGACAGGTCGATCCGGTCGCCCAGCAGGTCGACTAGGTCGTCGGTCAAGGTCACCTCCAGGTCGAGCTGCGGATAGCGTTCGAGCAGGGTGCCGAGATGCGGGGCGATGCAGCGCCGGCCGAACGCAACGGGAAGCGACACGCGCAATTGCCCCACCGGTACGTCGCCGCGGTCCGCGATCAGGGCGTCGGCTTCCTCGACCGCGTCGAGAATCCGGCGGGCCTGCTGATAGTAGGCGGCGCCGGCTTCGGTGACGGTGACCTGCCGCGTCGAACGATTCAGCAGCACCGCGCCGAGGGATTGCTCCAGCCCGTCCAGCGCGCGCGTCACCGACGAGGTGGCCAGGTCCAGCCGCCGTGCCGCGGCCGAAAAGCCTTTGGCGTCGACGGTCTCGACGAACATCTTCGGAGCAAGCAGTTTGTCCATCGCGGGTCAGCGTCCGGCGTTGCCGGTGTGGATGAAGAGTGTGCGGATCGCCGGCATGATACGTGCGATCCGAGGCGGCACGGCGGCCTAGTCGAGAAACAGGTCCGCAATCACCGAGCGCAGCCAGCGATTGGCCGGATCCTGGTGATAGCGCTCGTGCCAATGCTGCTTGATCGAGAACGTCGGCAGCGGGAAGGGCGGGGCCAGCGCCTTGACGTTGGCGATGCCCATCAGCATCTGCGCCACGCGCTCCGGCACGGTGGCGATCAGGTCGGTGTTGGCCAGCAGGTTGCCCAGGCCCGGCAGCGTCGGCAGCGACAGCGCGACGTTGCGCTTGACGCGGCGCCGCTCCAGCTCGCGCTCGAGCAGGTCGTGCCCGGTGCCGGCCGCGGTGATGGCGACGTGCTTTTCGCGCTTGAACAGCGACACCGTCATGCGCCGATCCACACGCGGGTGGTCCTGGCGCACCACGCAGGCGAAGCCCTGGTGAAACAGCCGCTGCTGGTAGAAGCCGGCCTCCAGCTCCGGCATGAAGCCGACCGCCAGATCGGCCTCGCCGCTTTCGAGCTGCTTCGGCGTGTCCGTGGAGATGCGCATCACTTCCACGCGAATGCCCGGCGCCAGCGCATGCAGTCGGTTCATCAGGCCCGGCAGAAACTGCAGATGGCTGATGTCGGTCATGCTGATGCGGAAGGTGCGTTCCGATCGCGGCGGGTCGAACACCACCTGCTGCTGCGTGGCGGTGCGCAGGATCGCCAGTGCCTGCCGGAACGGCTGGATCAGCGTCTCCGCATGCGGGGTCGGCAGCATGCCTTCCGCGGTCCTGACGAACAGCGGATCGCCGAACTGCTTGCGCAGACGGCCAAGCGCCAGGCTGACCGAGGTCTGCGGCAGGCCCAGATGTTCGCCGGCACGCGACACGCTCCGCGTCTTGTACACCTCGTCGAAGATCGCCAGCAGCTTCGTGTCCATTATTAAAAATCCCGCTTGCGCCTATGTCGGCCATTGCATGGACGCCATAGTGCCATTGCCCTAATCTTGCCGCAAGGCGCCACCGGATAGCGCGCCGGCATACAAACAAGACATCCTTGGAGACATCGCATGCAAACAGGCAGGCTGGGGAGATGGCTCGCTTGTACCGCGCTGGCCGCGATGGCCGCGGTATCGACGCTTTCCCATGGGCAGGACTGGCCGAGCGGACCGGTGCGCGTGATCGTGCCGTTCGCGGCCGGATCGACGCCCGATATCACCGCGCGGCTGATCGGCGAACGGCTGACAGCACGGTTGGGGCAGCTGATGGTGGTGGAGAACAAGACGGGCGCCGCCGGCAATATCGGTACCGATGCCATCGCCAAGGCAAAACCCGATGGACAAACGATCGGGCTCAGCATCGCCGGTCCGCTGGCGGTCAATTCGCTGCTGTACGGCAAGATGCCCTTTGACCCGGCGCGCGACCTGCAGCCGGTGACCATCGCGACCAGCCAGCCGGCGGTGCTGGTCGTAGCCAATCGCGTCCCGGCGCGCAACGCTGCCGAACTGCTGGCGCTGCTGAAGAAGCAACCGAAGGCATTGAGCTATTCGTCCATGGGCGCCGGCACGATCTCGCATCTGGCGGTGGCGGCGCTGGCCGCGCGCAGCGAGGCCGATCCGGTCCATGTGCCGTACCCCGGCTCCGGCGCGGCGGTCACCGCCGTGATCGCCGGCGACGTCGACATGGCGATCCTGCCGGCGGCCACCGTGATGCCGCATGTCAGGAATGGGCGCATCAGGGCGCTGGCGGTGGCCAGCGCGAAGCGTTCGCCGTCGCTGCCGGACCTGCCGACGCTCGCGGAGGCCGGCATCGCCGACGTGCAGGCGGACGCCTGGATCGGCTATGTGGTGCCGGCCGGCACGCCGGCGCCGATCGTCAAGCGGCTGCACGACGAGATCGTCGCGGTGCTGGCGGAACCGGCGCTGCGCGAGAAGCTGCGCCTCCAATTCATGGACCCGGTCGGCAACACGCCCGATGCGTTCCGCCGCGTGATGGCGGAGGACGTCGCACGCTGGAAGCCGGTCATCGAAAAACACAGGATTCGGCTGGACTAGCATGGCAACGACAATGAAAGGTCTCTCTGCTCGCTCTGGACTCTGTCGCGGGGACACGCTGACCGAGGCGGCGCGCGATGTCCCCGTGCTCGGCCCCTTCGATGTGGTCGTGCTGGGCGGCGGCCCGGCCGGCATCAGCGCGGCCGCGGCCGCCGCCTGCAACGGAGCGCGCGTGCTGCTTGCCGAGCGCTACGGTTTCCTCGGCGGCATGGGCACCGCGGCCGGCGTGACGAATTTCTGCGGCCTGCATGCCAACGTATTCGGCGAGATCCGCCAGGTGGTGCACGGCGTCGCCGACGATCTGCTGATGCGGATGCGCCGGCTCGACGGCCTGAACGAACCGCATCTTGTGCTCGGCAAGATCCACGCGCAGGCCTATGACATGTCGGCGTTCAAGTGCGCCGCCGATGCGCTGCTGGCCGACCACGGCGTTCATCTGCTGTTCCATGCGCTGGCCGCCGGCGTCGCGCGGCATGCGGACGGCACGCTCGATGCGCTGCTGCTCGAGACCAAGTCCGGCCGCGTCGCGGTGCGCGCGCGTTGTTTCATCGATTGCTCGGGCGACGCCGACATCGCGCACTGGGCCGGGGTGCCGACCGAGAAGGGCGACGGCCACGGACATATGCTGTACCCCACGCTGATGTTCCGCGTCGGCAATGTCGATGCGCAGCGCGCGGGCGAGGCCTGGAAGACGATCCCGGCGTTGATGGACGAGGCCGAGGCCGCCGGGGAATTCCGCTTCCCGCGGCGCGGCGCGGTGGTCCGCCCGCAGAAGCATCCGTACGAGTGGCGCATCAACGTGACCCAGCTGCGCAAGCTCGACGGCTCGGCGACCGACGGCACCGATGCGCATTCGCTGAGCGAAGGGGAGATCGAGGGCCGCCGCCAGATCGTCGAGTACGTGCGCTTCCTGCGCGCCAGGGTGCCGGGCTTCGAGAACGCCTATGCGCTCGATATCGCGCCGCAGCTCGGCATTCGCGAGACGCGGCGGCTGGTCGGCGAAACCATGCTGAGCGCCGACGATGTGCTGAACTGCGCGGATTTCCCGGATGCGATCGGCGTCAACGGCTGGCCGCTGGAAAAGCACGTGGCCGGCGACGTGCAATGGGTGTGGCCGCCGATTCCGGATTCGCGCGGCTACAACCAGCTGCCGTACCGGATGCTGCTGCCGCGGCGCGCCAGCGCGGGCGGCGTCGACAACCTGCTGGTGGCGGGCCGCTGCGCGTCGATGACGCATGACGGGCAATCGGCCGCGCGCGTGTCCGGCGCCTGCTTCGTGATGGGCCAGGCGGCCGGCACCGCGGCCGCGCTGGCGGTGCGCGACGGCCGTTCGCCGCACGACATCGACGTGGCGGAACTGCAGGCCTTGCTGGTCAAGCAGGGCGCCTTTCTCGGCGAAGGGAAATAAGCGCGCGCCAAGCGCGTTCAGCCCTGTACCGCGGGCATCGCCGCTCGGCCGGCCGGATGCCCGCGGCCCAGCACCAGCATCGTCAAGCCCGCCAATACGGCCGGAATGCCGACCAGCACGAACAGCGCCGGCATGCCGAGGCCCAGCGACAGCATCGCGCCGCCGCCGACCGAGCCGACCACCGAGCCGATGCGTCCCACGCCGTTGGCCCAGCTGACGCCGGTCGCGCGGCAATCGGTGGGGTAGTAGGCCGCCGACAGCGCGTTGGCGCCGACCTGGGAGCCGGACACGCAGAAGCCGGCCCAGAATACGGCGACGGCGGCCAGCACGGGGCTGGCGGTCACGTGGCCGATCAGCGCGGTGAACAGGCCGGCCAGCGTGTAGCTCGCCGCCAGCACGTAGTGCGGATTCAACCGGTCCATCAGCCAGCCGAGCACGATGGCGCCCACGGTGCCGCCGATCTGGAACATCGCGGTCACCAGCGCCGCGTGCTTCAGCGAGATGCCGGTGCCGCGCAGCACGGTCGGCAGCCAGCTCGACAGCAGGTAGATCACCAGCAGGCTCATGAAGAAGGCGAACCACAGCAGCAAGGTGCCGCGCAGCAGGTCCGGGCGGAACAGGTGCCAGACCGGCGAACCGGCCTGCGTGCGCGGCGGCACCATGAAGCCGGCATCGCGCAGGTCCGCGTTGCGGTCGATCCGCTGCAGCGTCGCGGCGACGCGATCGAGCTTCTTGCCTACGGTCACCAGATAACGGACCGACTCGGGCAGCAGCACCAGCAGTACCGGCACCAGCAGCAGCGGCAGCACGCCACCGACTACCAGCACCGAGCGCCAGCCATACGATTCGATCAGGCCGGCGGAGGCCAGCCCGCCGAGCGCCGAGCCGATCGTGAAGCCGCAGAACATCGTCGTCACCAGGAACGAGCGGCGTTTGTCGGGACAGTATTCCGAGGTCAGCGTGATCGCGTTGGGCATCGCGCCGCCCAGCCCGAGGCCGGTGATGAAGCGCAACGCGGTCAGCTCCCACAGCGAGTTCGACCAGGCCGATACCAGGCTGGCCACGCCGAAGAACAGCACGCTGAAGACCAGCACCGTCTTGCGGCCGTAGCGGTCCGACAGCGGGCCGAACAGGAAGGCGCCACCCATCAGGCCGGCCAGCCCCGCACCGAACAGCGGCCCCAGTTGTGCCGGGCTCAACTGCCATTCGCTGCGGATGGCGGGCGCGATGAAGCCGATCGCGGCGGTGTCGAAGCCGTCGATGGCGACGACGAGGAAGCACAGTACGACGATCAGGATCTGGAACGGCGATAACGGCGCTTCGTCGATGAAGCGCGTCACGTCGATGGCGGCGGGGCGCGGCATGGTTGTCTCCTGGTTCTGGTCTTGACTGGATGAGCGGGGCCGCCGCCGTCTCCGTGCGGAGGCGGCGGGACAGCGTGGTCCAACGAGAGGTGCAACGAAACGTCGAGCGACGAAATACCAGGCCAGGCTAGCCCTGGCGCTGGCCGGGGGCCTTCAGGCAATCCTGCGCGCGCCATCCATGCAGCCAGGCCAGCGCGTCGTAGAACTGCTCCTGCGTGCGGCCGACCCACAGCGAATTGCGCACCAGCCGTTCGACGCCCCTGGCGTGGTAGATCCGGCCCATTTCCCGGGCGGAATACAGCACGCGCGCGGTGCGCGGAATCCGGACCGTGTCGTACAGCGCGAACGCGGCCTCGAAGTCGCCGTCGCAGTGCTCGACCGCGGCGCCCAGCGTCACCGCGTCCTCCAGCGCCTGGCAGGCGCCCTGAGCGAGGTATTGCGTCATCGGATGGGCGGCGTCGCCCAGCAGCGTGGCGCGGCCGAAGCTCCAGCGCTCGACCGGATCGCGGTCGGCGGTCGCCCAGCGTTTCCATGAGGTCGGCCGATGCAGCATCTGATGCGGACGCGGATGGATGCCTTCGAAGTAGGAAAGCACTTCCTCCTTGCTGCCCTCGCGCACGCCCCACACCTCCTGCTCGCGGCTATGGAACGTCACCACCAGGTTGTACTGCTGGCCGCCGCGCAGCGGGTAGTGGACAAGATGGCAGTGGGGCCCGGCCCAGACCACCGGCGCATTGATGCGCAGGTCCGGCGGCATGTCGTCCAGTTCGACGACGGCGCGATACACCACGTGGCCGGTCACGCGCGGCTCGTCGCCCAGCAGCACCTGGCGCACCGCCGACTTGACGCCGTCGCAGCCGATCACCGCATCCGCGCGGTGCCGCTCGCCGCGCTGGTCGATCACGGTGACGCCGTTGCCGTCCTGCTCCAGGCCCTCGACCCGCGTGGCCGTGCGGAAGCGGATCAGCGGATGGTCCCGCACCGCTTCGAGGATCGACAGATGGATGTCGGCGCGATGGATCACGGCATAGGGATTGCCGAACCGTTCGCGGTAGCGTTCGCCGACGTCGACCACCGCGACCTCGCTGGCATCGACGGCATCCATCAGCATCAGATGGTCGGTGAATACCGAGCGGTTGCGCGCCGCCTCGCCGACGCCGAGCGCGTCCAGCGCAGCGAAGGCATTGGCCGCGAGCTGGATGCCGGCGCCGATCTCGCCGATCTGCTCGGCCTGCTCCAGCAATTCGATGCGGATGCCCTGCCGCGCGAGGGCCAGCGCTGCGGCCAGGCCGCCGATGCCGCCGCCGACCACGATGACCTTGCGGTCCTGTTGTGTTGTGTTCATCGATGTCTCCTGTCCCACTCTCCGGGCCCCATGGCGCTCAGCCTTGATAGTCCGGCTGCCGGCGTGGATCGGCGGCGCGGAAGGCCGGATGCTCGGCCGCATGGCGGTAGACCGCCATCGCCAGCGGAAAGCGCTCGGTGTCGCAGCCCATTCGCTGCGCGTTGGCGATCTGCGGCACCAGGCAGCAGTCCGCCAGCGTGGGCCGGTCGCCGAAGCACCACGGGCCGGCCGGGCGCTTCGCCAGCAGGCGCTCCACCATGGCCAGGCCCTCGTCAACCCAGTGCCGGTACCACGCATCCTTCTGCTCCGGCGATACGCCCAGCGTGTCCTGCAGATAGCGCAGCACGCGCAGGTTGTTGACCGGATGGATGTCGCATGCGATCGCATACGACAGTTCCAGCACGCGCGCCCGCGCTTCGGGGTCGGCGGGAATCAGCCGCGGTTCCGGATGGCGCGCATCGAGGTAGTCGACGATCGCCAGCGATTGCCCCAGGTGCAGGTCGCCGTCGACCAGTGCCGGCACGCTGGCCGAGGGGTTGATCCGCTCGACATAGGCGGCATCGCGATGCGCGCCGTTGCGGATGTTGACCGGCACGTAGTCGTAGGGCAGGCCCTTCAGCGCGAGCGCGATGCGCACGCGGTAGGACGTCGAGCTGTTGAAGAAGCTGTGCAACTGCATGATCGGCTTCCGCTCAGACGATGCGCACCGACAGTTCGCCGAGCCCCTGCACGCCGGCCACCATCCGCTGTCCCGGCTTCACCGCGCCAACGCCCTCCGGCGTGCCGGTAAAGATCAGGTCGCCCGGTTCCAGGCGGAAGTACTGCGACAGGTAGGCCACCGTTTCCGCGACCGACCAGATCAGATGCGAGACATTGCTGCGTTGGCGCGTCTCGCCATCGACGGTCAGCCACAGGTCCGCCTGCTCGGGATGGCCGATGTCGGCGGCGCGATGCAGCGGGCCGATCGGTGCCGACGCATCGAAGGCCTTGCCGATTTCCCAGGGGCGGCCCATCTCGCGCATCTTCATCTGCAGGTCGCGGCGGGTCATATCGAGACCGACGGCATAGCCCCAGACGTGTTCGAGCGCCTGTTCGACCGGAATATCGCTGCCGACACGGCCGATCGCGGCCACCAGTTCCGCTTCGTAATGATAGTTCTGCGTCTGCGTGGGGTAGGGCAGCGACAGCGTATCGCCGTAGGCCACCGGAATCACCGCGTCGGCCGGCTTGCAGAAGAAGAACGGCGGCTCGCGGTCGGGATCGAAGCCCATCTCGCGGGCATGCGCGGCATAGTTGCGTCCGACGCAGTAGACGCGGCGGACGGGGAAGCGGTCATCGACGCTGCCGGCGACCGGAATGGCGACGGTGGGCGCCGGATCGAAAACAAAAGGCATGGAAAGTCCTTGCAGGATCGTATCGTTCGGGAATGGATGCGGGGATGGCGGGCGCGACCCGTGCGCCGTGGCGCGCCACTGTTCCGATGTGCGGGCGGTCAGAGCCGTTCTTCGCGCAGCAGATTCAATGCGCTGAGCACCGGGCGGTCCGAATAGCTGAACAGCACCGCGTCCTCGACGCACGCCAGCTGCACCGGCTGCCACGACGGCGCGACGAAGATGTCGCGCGGCTCGAACTGGAACTGCATCTCGCCGATGCGCGCGGTGCCGCGGCCCTCGACGACGCTGTAGACCGTTGCGTCGGTGCTGCGATAGGTGCGGCCCTGGAAGCCCGCCGGCAGCAGTTGCATGAAGGTGGCCATGGTCGGCATCGGCCAGCCGCCGGTGGCGGGATTGACGTAGCGCAGCTTGACGCCGTCCCACGGGTCGAGGTCGCCATGGCGATAGAGCTGGTCCAGCGCCTCGCGCGTCCTCGCATACGGGTAGCTGAAGATCGGCGAACTGCCGCCGGTGGGCTGATGGCGCACCGGCACCATGTTGTTGCCGTAGCGCGCGAAGCTGTTGCCCTCGGGGCGCGTCACCGGCTGCACGGCTTCGGGATAGCTCTCGGCGAAGCCGGCATCGAGCTGCAGCAGCAGCGGGATATCGAGTCCGTCGAGCCAGACCACGGGTTCGCCGCCATCGGCCTCGAGCGGATTGCCGTGGTCATGCCACGTCCACGACGGCGTGATGATGAAATCGCCGGGATGCATCGTCGTGCGTTCGCCGTCGACCGCGGTCCACGCGCCCTGGCCCTCGACGATGAAGCGCAGCGCGGACTGCGTATGGCGATGGCTGGGCGCGATCTCGCCTGGCAGGATCAGTTGCAGCCCCGCGTACAGCGTCGAGGTAATGCTCGATTTGCCGCGCAGGCCGTGGTTTTCGAGCACCAGCACGCGGCGTACCGCTTCCTCGGCGCTGATTACCGAACCCGCCTGCATCACCAGCGGACGGATCTGCTCGTATTTCCAGATCGCCGGCTGCGCCTTCGGCTGCGGTTGCGGCGGCACCAGTGCGTGCAGCGATTCCCACAGCGGCGCCATATGGCTGCGCCCGATCTGCTCGTAGTAGGCCGCGCGGGCGATATCCCGCTTGCTGTTCGACATCGAGGTCTCCAATCGAGAAAGCACCGGCGGAGGCCCCCATCTCCCGTCTGCGGATGAGAGGCAGGCGGCGTGTCCGCGTCGTTCGTCGTTATTCGTTTGTTGGGACTGTAGCCGTGCAGGTATATTTCGAAAAATGAATTGTTGATCTGATCCATACGAATATGGATATGACTGGGAGGGTTTTCCCTGATGGATTGGACCCACCGGCTGCGGCTTCGCAACCTGCAAATGCTGTTGAGCCTGGCCGAGACCGGCAACATGAGCCAGACCGCGGCGGCGCTCAATACCACGCAGCCCGGCCTGTCGAAATGGCTGCGCGAGCTGGAGGAGGACATCGGCCTGCCGCTGTTCGAGCGGCACGCGCGCGGCCTGCGGCCAACGCCTTATGGGGAATCGCTGATCGAACATGCGCGCCGTATCGAAGCGCAACTCGATAGCGCGCGCGACGATCTGCAGGCGCTGCGTGATGGCGGCAGCGGGCTGGTGGTGATCGGCACCTCCGGCGCATCGGCCGCCGATACCGTGCCGCTCGCGGTGGTGCGACTGCTGAAGGCGATGCCCGGTGCGCAGATCCGCCTGGTCGAGAGCACGATGGACGAGCTGATGAGCCGGCTCGCGCGCGGCGAGCTCGATATCGTGGTCGGCCGCTCGGCGCCGGAACTGCAGGATGCGCGCCTGCGTACCGAGGCGCTGTACATGGAGCCGATTCACTTCGTCGCGCGTCCGAAGCATCCGCTGCTGTCGATGGCGGCGCTCGACTGGACCGCGCTCGAATCGTTCCAATGGGTGATCTGGCCGCGCGGCACGCCGATCCGCAATGCGCTCGAATCCGCGCTGGCGGCGGCGGGGCGCCCCTTGCCCGCGCGCTGCGTCGAGTCCAATTCGACCATCCTGAACCTGACGCTGCTGAACCATACGAACATGATCGGCGTCGCTTCGCACCGCACCGCGCGCCGGCTCGAGGACCTCGGCGCGCTGCGCATCGTGCCGCTGCGGCTGTCTGGCTTCGGCTCGGTGTCGATGTATTGGCGCGAGGACAGCTTCCGCCGCGGCGCGGTGGTGGCCGCGCTCGATGCCTTGCGCGAGGCGGGCGGGGGCGGCAGCGTGTGACGGTGGTCTGCCGTGCTGAACGGTCCCACGCGCACGGTGCGGATTGGATATGATGGCGCCCGCCGGCTTGCATCTGCATCTGCATCTGCATCTGCATCTGCATCTGCATCGACCTGCGAGCCGCAACAACGACAACAACGAACCAAATCATCACCACACGAAAGGAGACCGCCTCATGACGCCAATCACGCCCATGACGCCCCGCGTCCGCCATCTTCCCCGCCGCACCGTTCTCGGCATCGCGCTCGCCGGCCTGGCCACCGCCATGCTCGGACTGCCGATGCCCGCCAGCGCCGCCGACTACCCCGCCAAGCCGATCCGCTTCATCGTGCCTTACGCCGCGGGCGGCACCACCGACCTGGTGGCGCGCACCGTCGGCCAACGTGTCGCCGAGAAGCTGGGCCAACCGGTGGTGATCGAGAACCGGCCGGGCGCCGGCGGCAATATCGGCATGGAGGCGGTGGCAAAGGCGGCGCCGGACGGCTATACGATCGGCTTCGGCGCGATCTCGACCAATGCGCTGAACCCGCATATCTACAAGGCGATGCCCTTCGATCCGCGCCGCGATTTCACCGCGGTGAGCTTGCTCGGTACGTCGACCATCGTGCTGGAGGTCGGCAATCAGCTGCCGGTCAAGACCGTCGCCGAGCTGGTGGCGTGGGCCAAGCGCAATCCCGGGCTGACCTACGCGACCGCGGGCACCGGCACCTCGATGCATCTGGCCGGCGCGATGTTTGCGCAGATGACGGGCACCAGCCTGACCCACGTGCCGTACAAGGGCAGCAGCCCGGCAATCAACGACATGCTGGGCGGACATATCCCCGTGATGTTCGACAACCTGCCGGCCTCGCTGCCGCATATCCAGGCCGGCAAGCTGCGCGCGCTGGCGGTGGCGGGCAGCACGCGCTCGCCGGCATTGCCCAATGTGCCGACGCTGGCCGAGGCGGGATTGACGGGTTATTCGGTCGAGCCGTGGTTCGGCGTGTACGGGCCCGCAGGCGTGCCGGCCGACATCGTGCAGAAGCTCAATGCGGCGTTCGTCGAGGCGCTGGGCAGTGCGCCGGTGCGCGACAAGCTGGTGCAGGCCGGCTTCAACCCGAAATCGTCGAGCGCCGCGGAGCTGCAATCGCTGACGCAGGCGGAATTCGAGAAGTTCGGCAAGGTGGCGCGCAGCGCGAATATCACGGTGGATTGAGGCCCGAGCGCGCGGCGGCGGGCGTACGCGGCGTCGTGCCGCGGCCCGCCCTCAGTACGTCACGGTGACGGTGACGGTATCGACGTAGGTGCCGGCGACCGGAGTCTGCTGGGCAGGCACGCGGCCATACACCGTGTAGTTTTGCGTGGCGCCGGTGCCCGTTGCCGACAGGACGCTCGTTCCGGTGGTGCCGTCTCCCCACGGGACGGAGTAGCCGGCGTTCTGGTACAGCTGATAGCCGATCTGCTCGGTGCCGCCGCTGCGTTGCATCCGACGGTTCGCCACGGAGGCGCCGGCCGAGGTGCCGGCGTTGATGGCCAGCGTGTACGGGCTGCCATTGGTGCATCGGGCCGTAATGGTACCGGTCGCGGTGGCCGCGGCAGAGAGCACGCCGCGCGTGCCGAAATCCACGTTGGTTGCCGTGATGACGCAATCGCTGATGACGTTTGCCGTCACGGTGAACGGAAACCTGGCGACGGGGCTGGTCAGCGTGGCGCAATTCGGCGCGACCAGCACGTATTCGGCGTAGTTCATCTCGGTGAATGCCGCCGTGAACGCCGATTGATAGGCTCCGGCCCGTACCGTGCTCTGGTTGGCGGGAACCTGGCCGTACACCGGGACGGTGGCCTGGCCGGTGCCGAGCGTCATCGGAATGTCGAGCTGCACGTAGCTCGTCCCGCTTCCTCCGCGGGGCCCCCATACCGTCGTGTAGCCGCTGTTCGTATAAAGGTTGTAGTTCAGCGTCCCGCTGCCGCTGCTCAGCGTGCGCGGCAGCAGCGCCGTGCCGCCGCTGCCTGTGCCGATGCCCAGGCAAATGCGCGCGCGGCCCAGCGCAAAACCGGTGCAGTTGATGGAGATGCTGCCGTTCGCGGTGGACGCTGCGCCGGATACCGGGCTGACGGTGCCGAACGTCAGATTGGAAGCGGTGGCGGTGCAGGTCTGGCCTTGCGCGGCGCTCGCCAGTGCGAGCAGCAGGGCGGCCGGAGTCAGGCGAGCGATGCGATGCATGTTCATGGCCCTGTCGGCGTGCAGGCGACGCGGCCCATCATCGGTATCGGCGAGGCGGAGGCGCGATAGCCGATTTCGGCCCGGCATTTCCCCGTGGGCGGGTCGGCCTCGATGACATTGCGATCGGACCAGTTGTCGAAATACGCCAGTCCGTCGTAGCCGACGATCGTCGTGGCCAGCGCGCGATTCGGGTCGTCGCGTGCGAGCATGCGGGCAACCGTGCCGGCCGGCAACGGCGCGCCCGCGGCGTCGGTCAGCGTTACCTGTCCCGCCCGGATCGGCGTAATGTCGAAGCGCGCCAGGGCGCCGGCCTGCCACGCCGGCGCGATGTTCAACGTGGGCGTGCTCAGGCGCGTGTTGGCGGGCAGGGACAGCGCGTCGATGCCGATACGGTTCGACTGATACGGCATCAGGTTCGGGACCAGGAAATGGCCGTTGCGGTCGGTCGCTCCGATCCTGCGGTTCTCGACTAGTACCGGTACGCCGGCATGGCCGCCGGTGGACACGAGCGCAAAGCCATCGGTCACGCGGCGTGCGGCAAGCACCGCGCCGTCCATCACCACGACCGACCCCGTGGCATTGATGGCCATCCGCGTTTCACCGTCGATCGATTGCACGCCGCCGAGCACCTCCCCATACGGGCCGCGATAGCTCAGCTGCGCGAGGCCGCGGGAAAGCCCGGCATTCCTGCTGCCCTGGACCTGCCAGCCCCATCCTCCGTCGAAGGCCGGCGTGCGGCTGGCGCTGGCATACAGCGCTTCCCGGCCGCCATCGCTGCCGGCCGACAGCGAGGCCGAGGCAGAAGGCCCGAGCACCGCGGTGAGTGTCAGCAGCACGCCCTGCATGCGCGGTTCGGCGAAATCGCGGTAGGCACTGAGGCTCAGCGAATAGTCGCGGGCCAGCTGCGTGGTGAAGGCGAGCGAGCCGATGCGCGAACGGCCGATCAGTCCATCGTCCAGGTGAACATAGTTGAGCGCCACGTTGCCGTTGCGGGCCACCGGCATCGCGAAGGTCGCGCGATACAGCGCGCCTGGAAACGGTGCCCCGGCGCGCGCCGCCAGATCGGTGAAGCGTCCCGCCGTGCGGCTGCCTTGCAGATCGAGCGTCAGTGCCGGCGTGCGCAGCTGATAGCCCAGCGAAAGCAACGTGCCGTTGCCTCGCCCCACGCTTTCGGCCGCGGCCGCGCTGACCACGCCGGCACCGCCCAGCCGCCACAGGACGCCTGCGCCGGCCACATAGCTGCCGGGCATCGCCTCCACATGGCCTTCCAGCGTCAGTTCCGAGGTGAGCCCGTAGCGCAGCGAGCCGCTGCCTGCCGGCTGGCTGCCGTACTCGAACGAGCGCAAGCCATATTGCTCGCGCAGAAAACCCGCTTCGACCGAGTAGTCCAGCAGGCCGGCGGCCATCATGCGGGTATCGACATACAAGGGCAGCGAGGTGGCGACATCGCGGCCGAGCATGTCGCGCACAACGATCGTCGCCTGTCCCGCGCCCGTCAGCGCCGGCGCGCCGCTGAGGACGAACGGGCCGCTGGGCACCTGGCCGCTGTACTGGCGGACATTGTTCACGTACAGATCGACGGCGCTGGGAACCGCGGCCGTCGCGCCCAGCTGCGGCACGGGGTAGGTCACCATATCGGGCCGCAGCGCGAAGTTGCGGCGGTACTGCACGCCGCCCAGCCTGACCGAGCGGGTCCACGACAGTGCGCCGGAGATGGCGTCGCCCAGCTGCAGCGTGGTCAGCCCGGAAGGGTCCGGCCGTACGTAGCTCGTGTCGAGCCGGATATAGCGGTTGTCGTCGCGATAGAAGGTGGCGAAGCCGGTATTGCTGATGACGCCCTGCGAAAAGAAGAAACGCTGTTCGGTGTAGAGGCCGAGCGCCGCCGCGGTTCCCGGCTGGGCATAGGCATCGTAGTTCAGCAGCATGCCGGTGCCCGGCGTGACGGTAGCGGGGCGCCGCGGCATGGTATCGACGACATTGGGCAGGCGGCGCGCATCGTCGACGGTCAGCCGGACCTGCTGGGCCGCTTCGAGATATTGGTAGGCCAGGCCGCCAATGCGGTCGAGCGCGACATGTCCGTCCGCCGCGTGCGTCAGGTCGTCGGTACGGATGCCGATCTCGCGCAGTTCCTGCACGGTGGCGAACAGCCGGCCGCCGCTCCAGCGGAAGCGGGCGACCATGCCGAGCGGTGCCCCGTTGAGGATCACGTCGAGCGCCACCTGCTGCGCATCGGCAACGTCAGCATCGCGCGGTGGAACCGCCGCAGCCGCGGATGGCGACTGTGCCGCGGCGGGGCCTGGTTGCAGCCATAACGACAGCGACCACAGCAGCGACCACAGCAGGCGCTCTCGTCGACTGCCAACGCGCAGGCGTCCCCGGGCCCGGACACGTCGTGCCACTGCCTGGCCGCCCCTTACCGGGCATCGGTGCCGACGGCATTGCCGGCCGACGCCACGTCGAGGGGGGCGGAAACGCGCGTACCGTTGACCGTGGCTTCCAGCCGCCATCCCGCCGACGGCGCCATCCCGCGCTCAGGAGGCAGCGACCATTGGCGGCCGGACTTTGCCAGGGCATAGCCGAGCAGTCCCGCCGTGACCGCGTATTTCGTGCCGCCTCGTCCGATCAGCGTGACATCGCTGATCTGTGCGTGGCGATTGCCGTCATTGCGGGCGACAAGGCGCCATTCGCCGCCGTCCTTCAGCAGGGCGAAACGCAGAGGCGGCACCACGCCCGCGTCCGGCGTCCCGACGAAGACGGGCACCGAATAACGCAGCTGCACGCGGACCCCCGACGCGGGGCCGTTGTCGCCTTGCGGCAGCTCGTCGATCAGCAGGCGGTAGGTCGTTTCTCCCGCAGCGGCAGCGGCGGCTTGCGGATGGACCACGCGCACCAACTGTTGATCGCCCGGCGCGATGCGGATGATCGGCGGGCTGGCCACCACGGTGTCGGTCGGTTCCAGTACGTCATCGCGTCCGGATTGCGTCCAGCGGAAGACCCGGACCTGCGCATGGATCGGAACGTCGCCCTGGTTGCGCAGCTGCAGTGCGCCGGCGCCGGGCACCGAGGGCAGGTCGATGCGGATCGGCGAAATCTGCAGGGATGCGGCATGGCCTGCGGCGGCGATCAGCGCCGATGCCAGCAGGACGGCGAGGTGAAGCCCGGCCGGCAGCCGGAAAGGCCGCATCGGCGAACGCCGCACCCGCGTCGCGGGTGGGTTTCCCATCAGAAGTTGATCGTCGCGGTGATGGTGGACGTGTAGGCGCCGGCCGCCGGCGTTGCCTGCGGCGGTACGCGACCATAGACCGTCAATGTTTGCGCCGCGCCGTTGCCGGTGCCGGCCACCGTATCGGTGCCGGGGGTGTTGCCCCAGATCTGGGTCCGGGCGGCGTCGCGATACAGCTGATAGCCGACCGATGAGGCGGCCGGGCCGGCCAGGCGGCGATTGGCGATGGTGGACCCGGCCGCGGTGCCGGCGTCCAGACCCACGTTGTAGGGCGCGCCCGTCGTACAGGTGACGCTGACCGTGGTGGTCTGGTCGATATTGGCGCCGAGCACGCCTTGCGAGCCGAAATCCAGGTCCGATGCGGAAATCGCGCAATCGTTGGCCAGGGTCAGCCGCACCTGGAAGGTCGTGGTCTTGGTGGCGGCACCGAGCCACGCCGGGAAGAACGCCGCGATGGCCGCGGCGGCGAGACGTCCGTATTTGTGCTGTGGACGCAACAGGGAGAATCGCATGATATCCATCTCCTTATTGGTGTTAAGCCAAGGCTAACGCACAAGAATGGAGATGTTTCACCTTGCAATGCTTTGTTACAGCGCTGCGTGACGTTTAAAACTGTATTTCCACCAAGGACTTGCCGACGGTCGGCGGTGCAACGAGGGCGTCCGCCGACGCGGTCGGTGCGGCGGGCATGGGCTGCGGCGCCACCACCCGATATGCGGCGTCCAGCGCGCAGGAAACGCGCGGTTGCGATCCCGGCAGATGCTGCACAAGGCAGGTATCGGCGATGGTGACGCGTACGTCCATGCGCGTGCGTGTCGCGGCATGCGCGTCGCTTCCGGCAACGGACATGGTGCCCGCGGCCATCACAAGGGCCGCGGCAAGGGCTGAGGGGAGAAGAAGCGGGGAACGGCGGAAGCTCATGATGCGGGACAGCGGAATACCTGCATGTAAACGGCACGAAATCCGAAAAGTTGACAGCGGAAACGGCGGCATTTGCCGGTGCGATCGGCATCGACAACGGCGTGTGCGGTACTGTATATTTGTACAGCTGTTCCGCGCGCTGCGGAATGCCTTGTCCGCCTGCCGTCGCAATGTCCGTTCCGGTCTCCTTATCCCGCTGCTCCGCCGATCCGCCGCCAGGCATGCCGGCCGGTTCGTCTTGCTGCAACGACGCTCCCGCCGGGGGTACCGATGGCGAACCGCGCTACATCGTCGCGGTCCGCACACTGTGCGAATTCACTGCGCGCGCCGGCGATCTGGACCTGCGGTTCACGCCTTCGCCGACCGCGCAGGAGGGCGTGGCCGGCCATGCCACCGTGACCGCCCGCCGTCCCGCCGGCTATCTGACCGAAATCGCGCTGAGAGGCGACTTCGGCCCGCTGCGCGTGCGCGGCCGTGCCGACGGCTACGATCCGGCGCTGCGGCGGCTCGAGGAAATCAAGACCGTGCGCGGCGATGCCGCCGAGGTGCCGGCCCATCATCGGCATCTGCATTGGGCGCAGGCCAAGGTCTACGGCTGGCTGATGTGCCAGCGCGAGGCGTTGGACGATATCGAGATCGCGGTGGTGTATTTCGATATCGTCAGCGGAGGCGAGCGCGCCGAGGCGCAGCGTTTTACCGCGGCGGCGCTGCGCGACTGCTTCGAGGCGCAATGCCGCGCCTTTATCGGCTGGGCCGAGCAGGAGCTGGCGCATCGCGCCGAGCGCGATCTGTCGCTGGACTCGCTTGCCTTTCCGCATGCCGGATTCCGGGCCGGCCAGCGCGAACTCGCCGAATCGGTCTATCGCGCGAACCTCTCCGCCCGCTGCCTGCTCGCGCAGGCGCCCACCGGCATCGGCAAGACGGTCGGCACGATCTTCCCCGCGCTGAAGGCGATGCCGAAGCAGAAGATCGACAAGCTGTTCGTATTGTCGGCCCGCTCGACCGGCCGGGCACTGGCGCTGGAAGCCGCGCGCGGGCTGACCGCGCAGCGGGAAGCGATGCCGCTGCGCGTGCTGGAGATGGTGGCCCGCGACAAGGCCTGCGAATATCCGGGCCGTGCCTGTCACGGCGAAGCCTGTCCGCTGGCGCGCGGTTTCCATGACAGGCTGCCAGCGGCGCGTGCGCAGGCGGCGCAGCGGACGATGCTGGACCGCGGCCACATCCGGGAGATCGCGCTGGCCCACGACATCTGCCCGTACTACCTGAGCCAGGAAATGGCGCGCTGGAGCGATGTGGTGGTGGCCGACTACAACTACTACTTCGACCGCACGGCGCTGCTGCATGCCTTTGCGCTGCACGACGGCTGGCGCGTCAGCGTGCTGGTCGACGAGGCCCATCAATTGCCGGAGCGGGCGCGCGACATGTACAGCGCCACGCTGGATCAGGCCGAATTCCGCGCGCTGCGGCGGCAAGCGCCGGCGGAGCTGCGCCGCGCGTTCGATCGCGTCGGCCGCCAATGGAATGCCGCGGCGAAGGCGCTGGCCGGCGACTATCGGGCCGAGGCGACAGTCCCGGCGCCATTGCTCGATGCCTTCGAAGGGCTGTGCGCTGCGTTGCTGGAGCGGTTCACGGAGCGGCCCACCGAGCAGGACCCGGCGCTGCAGCGCTTCTATTTCGATGTGCTGCAGTTCTGCCGGCTCGCCGAACAGATCGGTCCGCATTCCGTGTTCGACATGACGCGCATGCCGGCGCGCGGCGCGCACGGCAATGTCCGTCTGGGGGTACGCAACCTGGTGCCGGCGCATTTCCTGCGGCCGCGGCTGGCGGCGGCGCATTCCGTCTCGCTGTTCTCCGCCACGCTGGCGCCGGCGTCCTACTACGCGGATATGCTGGGCCTGCCGGAGCGATGGGTCTGGCACGAGGTGCCGTCGCCGTTCCAGCCGGAGCAGCTGCGCGTTCGCGTCGCGTCGCATATCTCGACCCGCTTCGCGCACCGGCGGCGCTCGCTGCCCGATATCGTCGAACTGATCGCCGCGCAGTATCGCGACAGTCCCGGCAACTATCTCGCGTTCTTCAGCAGCCACGACTACCTCGGCGATGCGCTGGCGCTGTTCACGCAGCGGCATGCCGATATCCCGAGCTGGTCGCAGGCGCGCGGCATGGGCGAGGCCGAGCAGGCCGGATTCCTCGCCGCCTTCGAGCCGGGCGGCCGCGGCGTGGGCTTTGCCGTATTGGGCGGCCCCTTCGCCGAGGGCGTGGACCTTCCCGGCGACCGGCTGATCGGCGCCTTCGTCGCCACGCTGGGCCTGCCCCAATTCAATCCGGTCAACGAGCAGTTGCGCAGCCGGCTGGAGGACGCGTTCGGCGACGGCTATGCCTACGCGTACCTGTATCCGGGCCTGCGCAAGGTCGTGCAGGCGGCGGGCAGGGTGATCCGCACCAGCGAGGACCGCGGCGTGGTGTATCTGATCGACGACCGGTTTGCGCAGCGGTCGGTGCGGGAGTTGTTGCCGGCATGGTGGCGGGTAGAGCGGTAGAGCGGGTAGAGCGCGTGGAGCGGGCAGTGCAGGCCACCGGGTAGCGCGCTCGCGTCTGGCTACACATATTTCCCCGTCAACCCGCCATCCACCACCACCTCGGTCCCCGTGACATACGCCGCCGCGTCCGACGCCAGGAACGCGCAGGCGTAAGCCACATCCCACGCCGTGCCCATCCGCTGCATCGGCACCTGCCGTGCCCGCGCGGCGCGCGCCTCGTCCAAATCGTTTTCGGAGAACATCTTCGCCACCGTATGCGCGATCCGGGGCGTATCGATCAGGCCGGGCACCACCGTGTTGGCGCGGATGCCATGCGGGGCGTACTGCTGGGCCAGCATGCGCGTGAACTGGATCACCGCCGCCTTGGTGACGCAGTACGACAGATGCGGATAGCCGAGATAGCGCAGCCCAGCGACCGACGAAATGGTCACGATGGCGCCGCGCCGGCGCGCCACCATCTCGGGCAATACCTGTTGCGATGCGAGCAGCAGGCTGCGGACGTTGACGTTGTGCGCCTGGTCAAAGTCGGCGACCGCGGTGTCGAGCGGCCCGCCCGGCTTGCCGATGCCGACGTTGTGATGCAGCACGTCGATCGCTCCAAAGCGCGCACGCGCCTCGGCGAACAGGCGCTCGACCTCCGGCTCGACGGCGACGTCGCCGACGAACGTCTCGGCGATGCCGCCCTCCGCGCGGATCAGCGCCGTGGTCTCCTCGGCGGACGAGGCATCGCGGTCGACCACGCAGACGCGAGCGCCCAGGCGCGCATAGGTCAGGCTGGCGGCCCGGCCGATGCTCCAGCCAGGACCGGCGGAACCGGCGCCGGCGACGAATACGGTCCGGTCGGCGAGGGTCAGCGGAAGGGGAGGGGCGGGGACGCCTGTCACGATGCCTCTCCCGTCGGGGCGGTGCCGACATAGGGAATCGCGTGCTCGACGGTGTCCCAGATATAGCGGCCGGAAGGGCTCTGCTGTTCCTCGACGATATGCGCGACCAGCCCGGCCGCGCGCGAGATCACCGCGAAACCGCGCATCACCGCGGTCGGCACGCCGATTTCGCCGAGCAGCGCCGCCACCGCACCGGTGGCGTTGATGGTGATCGGCCGGCCCGCGGCCTCGTCGACGGCGGCGGACAGCTGCCTGAGCGCGCGAATCCGCTCGCCGCTCAGTTCCGGCTCGGCCTCTGCCAGTTCGATCAGCTTGTACGCGCGCGGATCGACTGGCTTGTGCAGATGGTGGCCAAAGCCCGGTACGGGGCTTCTGCTCTCCTTGTAGTGGCGGGCGATGGCACGCGCTTCGGCCTCGGGATCGCCAGCGGCAAGCAGCCGATCGAGCAGCTGCGAGCAGTTCTCCATGGTGCCGACGAAGGAGCTGCCGACGGCCAGCAGCCCGGCGGAAACGGCCCCCTGCAGATTCTCCGGTGCGCTCATGTAGATCAGCCGCGTCGCGATGGCGCTCGGCGTCAGGCCGTGTTCCATCAGCACGATCAGCACGACATCGGTAATCCGCATGTCGACCGGCCGCGGCGTG
>Ga0180218_1000640_pt1 | contig 28737 bp, 24 predicted proteins | sample eDN3rd37CKraftBY_FD_151334 | JGI IMG/M metagenome (GOLD analysis project Ga0180218, IMG submission 151334) | Enriched backyard soil microbial communities from Emeryville, California, USA - eDNA 3rd pass 37_C Kraft BY (version 2) (version 2) | ecosystem: Environmental > Terrestrial > Soil >... | reverse complement strand
CATCATTCTCGAAGAGGCTGGCGGCCTGCTCAACTCCCGCGCAGGCGCCGCCGACGCCCACCTGATCAGCCGCCGCGCTCGCAAGCACTACACCGGGTTGTTGATCATCACCCAGGATCCGGTCGCGGACCTCACCCTGATGGGCGACAGGTTCATCACCCAACAGCTCATCGTGCCGTTCGAAAATGAGGAACTGGCAAAAGAAGTCGCGCGGAAAGCTGGACTACGAGCGGCCGACTACGACGACCTTGAAGAGTACTTTCTCGCCGATCCGGATCCCGAAGACATGCGTGAACCGACCGACTTCGATGACGACGAAGACGAGGCCACCGAACGCCTCAATCGGGGCTCCCGGATCGGCAAGGCCTTCTTCATCGACGAATTCCGCCGGCCCGCGCCGATCGTCGTGGCTCACGAACCCGACGCCCGTCTCCACGCCGCCTACGACACCACACCAGGGAAGGAGGCCGCGTGACGATGGCCATCACAGCAGTGCGGCCGCATCCCGCCGAGCGATTCGGCTACTTCATGGCCACCCACCCCAAGATGCGTCGCGTCACCATCTTCTGGTTTGTGGGTCACCTCCTCACACTGTGGTCAGTCGTCGCCGCTCCACCGGCGTTCGCCTCGACGATGGCCGGCGTTCTGAACTGGACGGGAATCAAAGACACCTCCGGTGTTCCCCTTGGCAGCTACTACCTGTCGGTGGTCTCGGCCGGCGAAGCCATCACCCAAGCCGGCCCTGACCTGTCCATCAACCCGGCCAGCTGGGCGCGGTGGCTCGGCAACGCCGTTGTCACCGGCGTCAGCCACGACACCATCGTCAGCTGGCTGCAGGCCCAGGTGTCGTTCTACGTCTTCATGATCACTGTTGCCTTGTGGTTGTTGCGGTTCGCCATGTCCTCGACTTGGCTGTACTGGCTGGCCACCTGGTTCCGGCCGCTTTTCGATGTGCTGCGCGCCCTGCTGATCGACCTGTGGGTGTTCCCGATCTGCCTCGTTCTGGCCCTCGGCTACGGCGCCTATCAGATGCTGTGGCACGGCCGACGCGGCCTCGGCTGGAGCATCATGCTCAGTAGCGTGGCAATCGGCGTGATCGGCATGATCTTGGTGTTCCAAGGCGATCCGCTCGGCGAACTCTCCGGAGACCACGGTCTGCTGTTTGAAGCCCGCACACTGGCCTTCACAGCCGCCCAAGGCGCTGTCAACAACGGCTCGCTCGTACCCGGCGCCGACAACGCAGCCAACCTGGACCACTTAACTGCAGTCACCGCCGATGCCGTGCTGCGGCACCCCCTGCAACTCATGAACTTCGGGATGGTGGTCGACAACGTCGGCGAGTGCGGCACCGCCTACTCGAAAGCGCTGATGGCCGGGGATGGCCGTCAGATGCCGAGTCTGAGCCCTACTTCCCTTGGGCCCGGCGTCAGTGTCCCGGGCGTCACGCCTGCGGCTGAAGCTCTCTCGCTGCCGTTCATCGGCGGAGGTGACCATTCCGGTCCTGCTCACGCGATGGCAAAATGCGGCGCGCCCCAGGCGTTGGCTCACGCTCAACAACTCGACTTCGGCAGCTTCGCCGTCGGTTTCGGGTTCTGCATTCTGGGGCTCTTCTTCACGTTCTTCATCTGCTATGTCGCCTACTCGTACGTAATGGTCTGCGGCGCAGCGTTCCTCAACGCATTTATGGCTCTCTTCGCCGCCGGGCCCGCGATGATCGACGGCAAGCCGCGCCAGCGCGCCAAGCGGCGAATCAAGGAGTTCTTCAAGCACGCGTTCCTCGTTTTCATCTACGTGCTCTACGTCTCCTTCGCCGCAGTCATCATCCTGAAAACCGTCGCGCCCAACGGATACGCGGCACAGGTCGGCATGAGCCACCCCGTCGCGCAACTCATGATGATCGCGATCATGTCGGCGGTGGCCATCGGCCTGTTCTGGTGGTTGAAAAAGGAGCTCAACGACCACACCCGCCAAGACCTCGTGCATGCGGTACACCAAGTCATCAACAGCGCTCGTGCGGGCTACGACAAGGGCCAGGAGGCGATCGACAAAGGCATGTCCGCCACCCAACGCGGCCGAGACTGGCTGATGGAGAAGGGGGCCGCCGGCGGAGGCGGAAGCGACCAAAACGACGATCAACCACTCACTGGACAGCCCGTCCAAGGACGCTCCGGCGTCAACAAGCCTCCCGCAAGCACTGGTGGCGGCGGTGGCGGATTGACAGAATCGCTACCTATACCGAGCGGCGGAGGTGGCACTCTCCCAGCCAGAGGAGGCGCCACAGGCGGTGCAGCTGCCGGAGCCGGCGGTTCGGCGGCCGGCGGTGCAGCCGCAGTGGTCGCTCCAGAAGTCGTAGCGGGACTGGCGGTAGCCGAGAAGGTACAAGGTGGCCGCCAACAACACTCTGCGGCGCGCAGCAACCGCAGCGGAAGGGTTTCGTCTGAAGCGCCTCCAGTGATCGATGCCACTAGCTCCCAACACGTCTGGGTACCAGGAGATTACGGCGCGCAGTCTCCGGCCGATGGGCGCACAAACCAATCCGGCAACGGTCAACAGCGGACCCTCCCGCCTCCCCCACCGCCACCCGAGTCGCCGGTGTTCGATGCCGACCTCGACGACTACTGGAGCGAGCCCGCGTCAGGAAGAGATTGACCCAATCGCCTCCTACATAGAGCGCAAGATCTGCCCCGAGAAGCACGATGTGATCGCCGGACAGCTATGCAGCATCTGTCGCGCCAGCGTGCATGAGGTGCGCTCAGCGAATCACCGCATCCCGAAGACCTAGGTGGCAGACCGCCGAGTTGGCTTCTTGACTCCCCCAGCAACTCCCAAAACTGTGACCGTCAGCCTGGTCGGTCAGAGTTCGCCGACTTATCCCACCTGGACCCCAATCCCGCGCCACCATAGCCAACGACGTTGCTCGAACGGGTGCGCACGCATTGGTCGGCACCGGCATACACCCCTGCCGACTGGCCCATATGAAGATTGCCAGACAGTGCGTGCTGTGTTATATAGCAAACTATAAAAAACATGACGGCAGTGCATATAGATTGCTAGCCAGTATCTGGCAGGCCATCGACCACGGCGGTATGGTGACCCGCTACATAGCTGCAAGCTAGATGCTGCTACAGTCAGTTACATCTCAGGGGGGAATGTGGATAGTAGCCATAACGTGCCTGGCGTCGGGAGAGCTCCCGGAATCGAATGGAGCGTGAGACTGGCCGCAGTTGTCGTCGTGGCGCTGTTGCTGCCGATTATCGGGTTCGTGGTACCGATGATGATCGGGTCTCCGGGGGTCATCGCAGAATCTGCTGCCACGCCCAGCCCGGGCAAACCGGGGGGTAACCACTCCAAGCCGGGAGACAACAAGAATAAGAAGAAGAAAGAGAAGAAGGACCGCAAGTCGTCCTCGTCGTCGAAAGGCAGCAAGAAGAACGACGTTGCCCAGACGAGATCGAACCCGAGTACCGACACCTCACACGCAAGCGGTTTCAATGCGCAGACCAACGCCAATAACCGCTGGTCAGCAGATGGCCCGAATCGCAGCGTCAACACACGCATCGCCAGTGATGCAGGTGCTCGGCCGTCGGGTAACAGGCCAATCCCGCAGACCGCCGGAAACATCAACCGCCCGGTTACGCCGCCGGCCTCCCAGCATCCTGCTGTGACCAGGCCTGATCCCGCTCCGAGCCCGCCGGCGAATCCGGCCACCGCAGAGCCGGTACATAGCCAGCCGTCGGCACCGAGCAGCAGACCTTCTACCGCGCATGTGGCGAGCGCGCCATCCGACGCGACCGCAACGGCGGCCGGACCTGCCGCTCCCTCGTCGGGATCATCGACGTCAACGCTGGTCGGGGGGCTCGCAATTGGGGTGGCCGCGTCGGCGGCAGGGGGTGTTGCCGCCTGGCGAGCGAGTATGAGCCAGAAGGCGAAAGACACCGTCGATAAAATGATCGACGCCGAGCTCCACTCGCTGCCCAAGCAAGCCACCCAACAGATCGCCACCCAGGGCGGCAAGTATCTGGCCAACCAGGCCATCGACCTTGGCGCCGAAACCCTGGCCGGGTTGAATAATCTTGGCCCCAAAGCGATCAACGGCGCGATGGCAGTTGCCGAAGGCGCTACCAAAGTGGTTCGATTCGCGCCAGCGATCGCCGCTCCCGCCGGCATGTACATGGACATTCGCAGCGGCATGAGCCCAGGCATGGCGATCACCGCCGGAACTGCCAGCGCAACAGCGGCGATCGTGGCCGGTAGCCTCGCGACCGGACCAGTAGGTTTGACAATGCTGGCCGGTGCAGGGGCCGGTATCGCTGGCTACTATGCGGGTAAGGCAGTCTACAAAGCACTGCCCGATAGCTGGCAAAGAGGGATCGACACCGCGTTGAGTGCAACCGGCCGGACCATCGCCAACGCCGCCTCGGGGGCATGGAACGGTGTGAGAAAGCTCTTCGGCGGCTGAGGGGGGGGCGAAAATGATTGTTCTACGCTACATCTGGTGGGGAGTCCGCGTGGCCGTCCACGTAGTCGTCCTGCAAGTGCTCAACCTGGTGGCGCCCTCGGCGGCAATTCCAGACTGGCCGTACCCTCAGCGCCCCAACAGTGCAGGAGGCGGCCGCCGAGGGTCGCGCGACATCCCTGACTACACAGCGCTTCAGCGAAAGAAGCAGCGTGCCCAACGCCACGAGAACACGGGCAACTAAGGAATTGGTCACCACACGGTAGCGGGATGACACAGCGCTGGCGGGTGAACAGAGTGAACAGAGCAACTGATTGGGCTTACTGGCATGCACCAGCGACGGCCGCGGTACAGGACTGAGGCATCACACTGAGGCGGCACTATCATCTGCGGAGCTATCAGTTGCCGACTTGATAATCGAGTCCAGGTCGACGGCACCTCGTACGGCGGGGGCCAGGACCGTTCGCAGCGCGGCGGCGATGTCGCGTTCGGTGATGGTGGTCATGGTCGTGTCGTCGACGTCGCCGGTGTCGAGTTCTTCGGCGATACGCAGCATCTGCTCGTCGAAGCTCTCCTCGATCACGTTGCGGATGAAGCGGCCGTTGCCGGCGACGTCGAGGACGGGCCGTGGTTTGCCGGGTTGGCCGTTGGAGTCGGTGGTCTCCACCTGGTGCTCGGCCAGTTTGGCGCACACCTGCTCCAGGAGCTCGATGGCGCCCGGGTCGATGGTCGACTCTTTCTGTGCCGCCATGGAAGCCGCGATTTCACACAGCTCAGTCGGGGTGTAGGACGCGAACCGGATCCGTCGCGGTATCCGGCTGCCCAGGCCTTCGTTGGATGCCAGGAATCGGTCAATCTCGTCGTCGTAGCCGGCGATGATCACCATGAGCTGGTGCCGGTCGTTCTCCATGCGGGCAAGCAGAGTGTCGACGGCCTCCTTGCCGAAGGCATCCCCTCCGGACAGACCTTCCTGGATCAGCATGTAGGCCTCATCGATGAACAACACCCCGCCCAGGGCCTCATCGATCTTCTTGTCGGTCTTCTCGGCTGTCTGCCCGAGGTAGCCGGCGACAAAGTCGGCTCGTTTGGCTTCCACGACTTTCGGCGTGGGCAGAATTCCCAGGCCGCAATAGATGTTGGCCACCACGCGCGCGATCGTCGTCTTACCGGTTCCCGGCGGGCCCGTGAAGGCCATGTGGTGGCTGCGGATGATCAGCGGCAGGCCACGCTCCTCGCGGACCTTGTTGACCTTCACCGTCGCTTGCAGCTTGTGCACCTGCCGTTTGACCTCGACAAGGCCGATTTGCCTGTCCAGTTCGGCTTCCGCCTCGGCGAGCAGCTCGGCTTGTTGATCGGCCTGTTCGGTCTCCGGGGTGGGCTCGGTGTTCGGATCCCACGGATCGCTACGTGCCTCGATCGCTTCAGGGTTGGTGACTGTCAGCCGGCGGTCCTTGTCGTCGAGCGCCTCACGTGCCGGGGCGAACTTCGCGTCGCGCGCGTACACGCGCCGCAACAACTGCGCAGAATCGTCATGCTTGCCCAGGTGTCGCAGGCACATCCCCTGGGTGTAGAGCGCGATCGTGGCCGCGTGCGGTACCAGTTCGGTGTCTATCGCGGCTTGCGCTCGCCGGTAGGCGTCCTCGAAAACGCCCAACGAGGCCAGCGCCGTACTGGCCATCGCGGCCGCCGCGGCGCCGTAGACCGGTTTGCGCCACACCTTGTCGACGGTGAAGAAACGCAGAACGTCGGGCCAGCGTTTGGCCCGGAAGTACAGCACTCCTTGGGCGTAGGTGTGCAGGTCGGCGTCGAACGGGTCTGTCGGGGTCAGCCCGGACAACACCTCGTCGGCCTTGGCGTAGCGACCTTCGCGGGCCAGAACCGTCGCATAGGCGATCAGCAAGGAATCACGGGAGGTGATCTCCAGGCTCACAAACAGACCATCGAAAACCATTGGGCAGAACGAGGACTGCAGGATACTCAGACGCTGAAATTCCCACCCGAACGTTGCCCGCGCCTCGCACGCGCTCGCCAGTGTCTTGACCGAGTCATCACCGGCGTGAATGCGCGCCAGCCAGGCGTCACACATCGAAGGGTCCGTGTCGGTGGCGATCCGGAACGACTTGACCGCCACCTCGGGGTTGTTGCTGGGCATCATGTTGTTCACGCTCACTCCCGAGGCCAACAGTCCTCGGGTCAGCGCCTGGCGGGCCGCCTCCGCGTTTGCCATGTTCGCCACGGTCATCAGGCCACCCGCCCCCGCTTCTGTGTCCGAATCAGATTGCGCTCGGTGCTCAGGTCGGAGTTCAACCGGTGAGTGAACTCAGCGGTGCGGATGACGCACGTGTTCTCCGAGTCCTGCTCCAGGTGAACGTCAGCGACGCTGGCGGTGCGCGCCGGCACCAACCGTACCGTGATGGCCGCGCGGGGTCCGGCGGCCGCCCTGGCCGCGCTGGATCCCGCCGAGGAGCGAGGATCGTCGTAGACCACCATCACGCCATCACCGTTGTTCGGCAGTTTCGGTGGCAGGCCCGGAACGATGTGCAGACCCGCCCCGGTGGCATCGCGCCACACCTCCGGCCGCGACGACCGCACCAGTACCTGGTAGCCGATCGCGGCGTGGCTCATCGCCAGTTGCAGCAGCTGGGCGACCTCACCGGCCACGGTGACGCTGGCCGTCGACGCGGGTACCGCATTGGCCAGGCTGACCAGCAGCAGGTGCCCGCTCATCGTGGAACCGATGATGACCCCAGTCGAGCCGATCGGCGCCCTCAGATCCTCGCCGTCGCCCAGGCGCCGATGAGGAACCCTCAGACGCGGTGTGGGCGCGTCGGCCACACTGGCCCGCACACCCAGGTCATGCCGGCCCGACAGAGGGTTGAGGCCCAGGATGGGAGCTTCGCGGAGCGGACCACCGGTGGCGTAGCGGACCAACAGCCCGACCTCGGTGGACCGTTCCGGTCCGGGCCGCAACTGCAGCGCGGTGGCGGTGTAGTCGCAGTCGGGAACCCACACCCGGTCGAGCGTCTCGCTCGAAATATCCTGCGGCGACACCCAATACGAGGTGACCGAACCGCCATCATGATGCAGCCCCGTCCAGCCTGGACGAGCCGGCTCACCAACGCCGGCACCTAACATGGTGTCGATGTCGGCGAGCTCGGCGGCGTCAACCACCCGGGCCGGGCAGTGCTGAGCGGTCAGCTCGGCGGCCAACCGCTGCGCACATGCAGTCAACGTGGCGGCCACCGATTCTCGGCACTGGACCGCGTCGACATTGTCGTGGCTGTTCATCCGCAGCACGCAGACGGTGCGGCGACTGCCCATCGCCCCGTGATCGCCAACCTTGCGCGAGTACGTTGCCGCGTACGGGTGGTGCTGGTTGGGCGCTCGGCGCCGACCGACGCTGAGCACGTCAATCCCCGACAGCGTCACATCGAACTGCCGCAAGGCGTCGGCGACAACCGAGATCGGCAGACTCGCCGGCGATTGCACGCGGTTGTGGTCAAGCACCGAGGGAGTGTGCGAGCGGCCATCGACCGCAACCACCGCGATCAGCTCTTCGCCATGGGCACGCACCGCCGCCGCTGTCGGCGGCCACTGCGTCGTGTGATCGGTAGCCTCAGCGACCTCCAGTAACCCCGTCGCCGGCCGCCGCAGCAGCAGACGCCCGACAAGGGTCAGCACATGCTCGCGGCGCCACGTCACCAGGAGAGCAGCGACCACCACCACGGCGACCCCGATCGACACCCACACCGCGGCCGGGCCGGCCAGCGTCGACGAGACCACGATCAGAACCACTACAGCGGCGAGGAACGCGACAGCCAGCCGTGCCCAGCTCGCTCGCACACCAAGCGCGAACATCGGCTTCATCGGACCCTCCTCGATCGCATCGCGGTCAACCCCACAGTGATCACGCACAGTGCGAGCACGCCACCGATCCCGCCGAGAGCGACCCACACCGGCGTCATGTTCCGTGGAGGCGGTGGAGGCGGGATGAACAGCGGAGACGAAAGGCGTTCCGGCCCAACACGGGCGCCCGGATCCTTCAAGTCCCAGGTCAGTGCGGCGACCGGATCGACGATGCCGTGCCCGATCTGGTTGTCGACGCCGCGCGCCGGCGGACGAGCCGTACTGGTGAGCCGATTGATCACCTGGTGAGCTGTGAGCTCCGGGTACTTGGCGCGCACCAGGGCCGCGACCCCAGAGACGATCGCCGCGGAGAACGACGTCCCGCTCGGTGCGACCATGGCGTTGTCGCGGCCTTCGGTGGCGTTGATCAGCCCATCGTCACGGGGCGAGAGGCTGACCACGTCGGTGCCCGGCGCCGCGATACCCACCCACGGGCCGGCGACGCTCAGATCGGTCAACGGATTTCCTGCGGAGTCCACCGCCCCGACCGTGAGGACGTACTGGTCGAACCACGCCGGCGTCACCACCGTCTTCACCTGCGCCCAGTTGCGCGGATCATTCGGTGTCATCGGGTTGTACGGCGGGTTCTGTTCGCAATCAGTGTTGCCGCCGGTCCCGGTATTGCCGGCGGCGGCCACGATCACCGCGTTCTTCTCCACCGCGGCGTAGCGCAGGGCTGCACCCAGCGCAGCCTGGTCGATCACATTCAACGCGTTCATGCACGACACCGCACTGATGTTGATCACCTGGGCGCCCATGTCCGCGGCGTGACGGACCGCCCGGGCCATCGTCTGGATGTCACCGGCCTTCTTCCGGGTGGCCGGATCCTGATCACCGCCGAATGCATCCTTGGGGCTGAACGCTTTTGAGGATTGCCGGATCGAGATGAGCTCCACATCCGGTGCCACACCGGAGAATCCGTCGGCCGGCGGCAGAGGCGGAGGCGGCGGTGGCGGTGGCAAGGCCGGTTCGGCCGGCACCTCGACATCGTCGACGGGTTCTTGCGGGATGTTGAACCGGTTGCTCACCGCTTGCACCCGCACGGTCGTGCCGGTCGGATGCCATGCCGACGGCGCGACACCCGGTTCCCCTGGCGGGGGCGGCGGGCCAGCCGGTGCCGGCGGTGGCGGTGGCGGTGGCGGTGGTGACGGGACTTGCACGATTACCGTTTGCGGCGGTGGAGGCGGCGGCGGCGCCTCGCTGGTTGGGACCGTGTCCGGCCGGCGGGTCTCGCGCGGGGGCGGCAACGGAGTCTTGCCGTCCATCGGCGCTGCGGCGATCAGTGATGCCACCCATGTGCCGTGCGCATCGCAGTCGGACAGACCGTCACCGCCCTCCATGACGTAGTCGCCGCCACCAATGAGGTTGGGCAGGCGCGGATGTGGGCTGACCCCGGTGTCGATCACGGCGACCTTCACTCCGGCGCCACGTCCCCACCGCCACGCCTCGGGCAGATTGAGCATGTCCATGTAGCGCGGCTGCACCCGGTAGTCGGTGTCGGGAAGCGTGGCCACGCGCGTGCAGTAGGCGCCCTGGCGCATCGGTTCTGGTGGCCCGGGCGGACCGTCAGGCGGCAGCGCGCCCGGGTCGACGCTGGGCGGGTCGATCGCCCAAGCGGTCGGCGCACCCCACAACGTGGAGGTAGCCACCAAACTCACCGCGGCGACAGCCGAAACCATAGGCGCCAGAACGCGACTGGGCCGGTTCATGAGCGGTACCTGATCGCGGCGAACACGTCCATCACCCAGAACGACAGCGGCCAGATCGCCGCCAGCAGCAGGTACTCGATCCATTCCACAAACTGCTCGAACACCGGTGTGTAGGTGCTGCGCGGGACAATCACGGCGGCGATCAAGCCGATGGTCGGAAGCGCCACGATCAACCCGCATCCGACGAGCAATGCGGGAATCGACCACAGCTGCACGATGTACCGCAGCGCCACCACCACGGCGATCGTCACCGAGGTCACCGCGAGGATCGACGATTGCCATCGATCGGTGTAGGACCGGGCGTGCAGCAGCACCGCAGCGGCCACCACACCGGCCAACGCCACCATCAGCCACCGGCGCGGAGCATGCGGATCGCACAGCCCCAGGCACGCGATCACCAGCAAAATGCTGAAGGCCATCAACATGCCCGTGATGTGGACCCGGGCCCGTTCGGTGTTGAGCGCCACCTGCTGTACCGACTCAGGGCCTTCCAACACCGGCCGGCCACCCACGACCACGACAACCTCACTGGGCAGATACGGCCGAGTCTCAAACACCCACGGCCGACCTGGAGGCGGCATGACCGGCAACCGGATCTTGCCGGCAATACGGGCCAGTCCCGGGGCGACCTTCATCCCGACCATGGCCACCAGGAGCACACTGGCCAGCAGCACCGGAGCCGATGTCACCAACAGCATCCGCAGTCCCCCGGTCACCAACGCGGCCAACCCAAGAACAATCACCGCCGTGCACAACGAGATGTGACGGCCCGTGTACCGCAACGTCAGCCCTGCGGCAGCCAGCGCCACCGTCGCCCCCAACGCACCGTGCGGAGCCCCGAGCGGACCAGGCACGACAAGAGCAGCGGCGACCGCTGCAGCAGCACATCCAGTGAGCCGCAACGTGTCGGCAACGGCGACCTCGGTCTGCCATTCAGCCCACGCGTGCCGGTCAGAAGAGTCCTCGTCGACGAGCGCACGCCGCGTCTGCCCGGCCCGCATCGCCAGCACGGTCGCGGCCACCAGCAGCGCCAGCGCGATCACGGCCGCGGCCGCCGCCGGCAGGAACCCCTCATGGCCGTAACGCCACCGCGCCAGCACGGCCAGCACCACGAACACGCTCGTCGACAACAACCCGACACCGATGCGGGCGGCCAAGCCCGGGGTGATCTTCTGCCGGTTGCGGCGCAACTCCGTCGCGACGGCTGTGGTCACATTCTCGATAACCGGGGTGCGTGCCTCGGTGTCGTCGACGAACTGCAACCACAGTTTCGTGCCGTCGACCACGCCCTGCTCGGCCAGTGAACGCGACGGGCGCAACATGGTCCCGTCAACCCAGCACAGCGCCCACCGGCCCCGCACGACCTTTCCTTTGCCATCGGTCGCGCCGGCCGGTTGCAGCTTCGGACGTCCGATCTGGTCAAGCCGCTGGTTGGACAGATCGACCAGGGCCGACATGTGTCGCGACACCGGGGCCACCGCATCGAGCACAACGCCGAACTGAACGTCGGCCACCATCAACGCCACCTGCACCCGGTTGGCCGAAGGCGACGGGGACGCCGATACCCCGCTCAGCTGCGGCTGCACGGCCGTCATCGGGGGCTCACCCCGCCGGGGGTGGGAAAGCCTTCCGCAACCCATGCCGCGATTTCGGTGTAGGCCAACCGAGTTGGCTTACGCAGAGCGTCGAAGTCCAGGACCGCGCCGTCACGAAGATGCTCGTCGAACGGAACAAACTTCACCGCACCGACCCGCTGTTCCAACGAGTGCGTGACCGCGGTGACGAATTTCTTTTCAGCACAGTCGTATACGTCGTTGAGCACCACCACCGACCTGCGAAGCAAATCATGCTTTCCCCGTGCCGCGAGCCAGTCGATGGTCTGTTCGGCGGCCGCGGCCCCGTCAAAGTTCGCCGTACCCACGATCACCAACGCGTTCGCGGCACGCAACACCGCCGGCATCACCTCGTGCTCGACACTGGCGCCACAGTCGATCAACGCCAGCTGATAGAACCGGCGCGTGCGAGCAAGCGTCGTGTTGAACATTTCCGATGTCAGACCCAGCGGGTTGGCCACATTCTGGTTTCCGGCAAGGACTTCCAGGCCCTGCGGGTTCTGGCCGGTACGGGCGCGCGACTGCGGATAGGTGTCGGCGTACTTGCGCTTCTGGATCTCCTCGCCATCGGCGTGGTATTCGCGGATGGTAGACGTGGCGCGGGGATCGACAACGCGGCCGAGCGCCCCGTAGGTCGGATTGGCGTCGATCGCGATGACCGGCTCATTGCGGTACATCGCAAACACCGTGCCGATGCCGGCCGTCGTGCGCGTCTTGCCGACACCACCCTTGATCGACACCACCGCAACCTGGTAGTTACCCGGAATGTTCCCCGCGATCTGGGCTTGCCGCTCCAGCTGCAGACGCTCGGCCGGTCCCGCACCGAGATTCACCAGGTGCCCGCTGCCCACGTACACCGCGTGGCGCCAGCCCTGCTCGGGTGGTATCCGCCGGGTCTTGACCAGATCGTCGTGACGAAGATGGCGGGTCGCCTCGCTGGCCCACGCCGGCGTGAGTGACCCGCTACTGGCCGCCGCCCAACTCGCAATCTGCAGCGGCGCTGAGGTTTCACTGTCGGATCCGGGCCGCGAGACGGCAACACCGTGGGCGTCGGGGTACGGCTGCCGCGCCTGCCACTGTGGCCCGGTCTGGCTGCCCTGATGCGCCTGCTGTCCGTTGACGGGCTGGTGCTGGCCCGACTGCTCGTATTGCCCCGGCCGCTGGTACTGCTCGGAGTATTGCTGCGGCCACTGGCTCCCTTCGGCATTGGCAGGCGGCGCCGGTAGGCGCCGGTGCGCTGGAGCCTCGCCCTGCCGCTGGTCGGCTCGTCGGGCCGTGTCTGGTTGAGCCGCGTGCCGCGCGATCACCTCGGCGACCTCGGCCGACACCGGACCAACGATCGTCGGGTCATCGACGGGCCGGCTGGGCTCGCTGACCTCCGGCTCGGGTGGCAGGGCGGGTTCGGTCAACGGATCCTTCTTCCCCTCGGCCGACTCGTCCGCGCTGTCGCCGCGACCGGCTTGATCGCTGAAATAGCGCGTTGCGAAATCCTGGTTGTCCATTTCTTAATCCACCCCAATTGCTCACTCTGTCGGGCTCTGCACCAATCCTATGGCCCGCAAATACCGCTTAGCGACGGTCAATCGTGACTTTCCGTGATCCATTTGCCAGTTCGTGTTTTGCCGCTATGACCAGTCGTTATCGGTTCGCATGTCATGACCGGCGATGCGTCTCCCATGACCGCACTCCCACCCCTGCCAGTACCGTTCTGACCCCTTGCTCGACCTGGGCTGCGCTGCCCGGGGCGATCGTCATCCATTCCTGTGCAGCCCCGCGCACCGAGGGCAGCTGATAGAGCACAACCCTGCCAGCATCGCTGTCTCGGACGTCCAGCGTGGAGGAACTGGTGTGTACCGCTGCCTCGTCGTGAGCCCGCGCATACAGAACCGCCTCGGCCACCGGCGCATCCATGAGTTCACCGAGCTCGGCGAGGTCGGCCGCCCGCACACCCATGGTGCGCAACGCGGCGTCACGCTGCGGCGAATCCGCCTCCAGGCCGGCGCGTTCGGCGGCCGCGGTCAGGATCTCCTCCAAAGGCACATTGATTGCGGTCATTCGCGACGGCCCACAGGGATGCAGCGTGTCGAGTAGGCCCACGACGAGGTCAGCCAGCCAACGAGCGTCGCCGCCGTCGACGTCGTCGATCGTCACGTCATCGCCCGCACGCACGGCCGACACCCAGTGTCCGTCCTGACGCGCCAGCACCACCCTCAACTCCCCGTCCGGAATCGACCGCCATGTGCTCGGATCGTTGACATCGGGCACCGACTGGTGCCGCGCGCCCGGGCCAACCTGCACAGCCACCTCGACATCGGGAACCGCAAGTATCTGAAGCCGCCGGGCCAGCGCCTCGATAACCCGTCCGTCCGGGCCTACCAGGCCTTGTTCGCGTAGCGCCTCGACCGCAGGATTGTCGTGGAGCCAGTCATCGGTGCGGGCTGCGCCGTAGGGCCACGCCGCCAGTTCCGGTGCCAGGCGCGGGATTCCGAGCATCGCTTGCAGCACCCATAGGGCTTTCATGTTGACGGTCACGTCGGCCGCGGTCTCGCGTGTCGGGCTCATTGTGCTCTCGTTTCTGGGTGTCGTTAATACGGCAAAGCGGCGACACCCATGTCGCAGGGTGCCGCCGCTTCTCGCCGCGAGGAGTCGTTGGGCGTGGGCCTAGATCCACGAACCGCCGACGGCGCTGTCGGTGTGCGCCATGTTGTTACCCGCTGTGCGCACCTTGTTGCCGTGCTCGCTCAGAGCCTGGTAGATGGTCTGGAAGTTGCGGCCGAGCTCGGTGACGAACTGGGTGTAGGCGTTGCTGCCGGCGCCGCCCCAGAACTCCGCCGTCGCTTCGACGTCGCGCAGGATGGCCTGATGCACCGCCTCCAGCTGCCCGGCCTGTGCGGTCAGGGTCAGGCCGTGATGGTCGACGTCCTCGAATCCGTACTTCATCGGCATTGACATGGTTGATTTCTCCTCAGTAGATGTCGTGGGTTGTCGTTAGCTCGACAGGATCTGGGTCGACTCGTGCTCGCGCGTCTCGTACTCATCGGCGCTGCGGTTGAGCTTGTCGCTGACGTCCTGCGTCATGGCGACGATGTTGCGGAATGCCCGCATCATTTCTTCGAGCGTCCCCGACGACGTCGTATTGGCGGCTCCGGCCCAGCCCGCGCCGGAGATCGAGTTCGCCGACGCCCAGGCCTTGTTGGCCTCAGCGTCGATCGTCTGGGAGTGTGCGTGGAACTTGCCGGCGTAGTCGCGCATCGCCGCCGGATCGCTGAGGAAGTTCGCCACAGGCATGTGTTTCTCCTTGTTGTCGAAAATGACAGCGCAAATTTTGTGTTTGCTGACCGCAATTTGAAGTCTAGTGGCGGGGTGTGCCACTACAACGGTCAAAAGAAATTAGTTGGAAAAATCTGTGACCCCCTCTTTGTGTCCATCGCACAGGATCGTGTGTGCCTGCTCATCGCGGATCCGGAAGTACCCGTACCACCGTTCCGTAGCGGGGCTGCCCGCCGTCCCCCTGGCCGTCACGGCCTCCCATCGCGCCCACCGGTGCGCCGGCCATGCCGGTACCGGATGCTGGCACCGCACCGGTCGGTGTGGTCGCCGACGCTGGTACCACCGAGGTGCTGGTTGTCGCATTGCTCTGGGTGCCGGCCGCCCACGTCGCCGGCACTGACAGTCCACTGATGCTGCCGCCGCGACCCAGGGCCGCTGACACCGGACCGGCGCCCCCGCCGGCCAGACCGCTACCCCCACCGCTGAGTGCAGAAAGGGCACCCGTCGGTGCGGCGGTCACACCCGAGGCGTTGACGGCGCTGGTCAACCCGGGGTTGTTCAGCGCCCCCATGAGCGGGCTCAGCAGCGACTGGAATTGGCCCATGCTCTGCAGCGGCGCGGTAGCTGGTTGCGAAAACCCTTGCAGCGCTTGCGGAATCATACTCATGAACTGCGGGCCCATCGACAGCATGGACTGGGCATCCATGTTGCCGGGCATCGAGGTGGTTTGCAGGCTCGCGTTGGCGACTTTCTGGCTGGCGTTACCTGCGGCCTTGCCGCCCGCCTCGGTGACCGCCAAGCCTTGGGCGGCCAGTCCCGCCGGGTTGGTGTTCGGCGGCGGCGGGACGAACGGGGTCGCCGCCAGCCCGCTGGACAGGCCCGCGGCGTCAGCCGAGTAGCCGTAGAGCACCGTGGCGTCTTGAACCCACATCTCGTCATAGGCGGCGATGGTGGCGGCGATCGCCGGGGTGTTCACACCGAAGAAGTTGGTGGCGATCAGGGTTTGCAAGGTGTTGCGGTTGGCTTCGATGGCTGCCGGTGGAACCACGCCGGCCCGGGCGGCCTCGAACACCGCCGCTGCCTGAGTGGCAGCCAGACCCGCGGCCTCTGACTGCGCCGCGGTGGCCAAGATCCACACCACATAGGGTGCGGCCGCGGCCGCCATCGACAGTGACGACGGTCCCTGCCAGGAAGTGGCTAGCAGTGCATCGACGACAGCCTGATACGCCGCTCCAACACTGCCGAGCTCGGCGGCCAGTGCGTGCCACGCCGCCGCAGCGGCGACCATCGGTCCCGAACCCGGTCCGGCGTACATCCGGCCAGAGTTGATCTCCGGGGGCAAAGCACCGTAATCAGTCATCTGTCAGTCAGATCGGAAGTTCGCTGGCGCTACATCGAGGCCAGAATGTTGAGCGCTTCGGTGGCTTCATAGCTGCCGGCGCCCACTCCCATCGTGGCCACGAACATCTCGTTGACCGCCGTGGCCACCCCGCCGGCCGCCTGGTACACCCCGCCATGGGTGGCGAACGACAGCGCCAGCAGCGCCGAGGTCGGATCGGCCGCCGGCGGAAGCACACCGGTGGTCGGGGCCGCGACGGCACCGTTGGCTGCGATCATGGTCGAGCCAAGTGCTTGCAGTTCGCCGGCGGTTGCCAGCATTGCCGCAGGATTGGTGTTGACAAACATGAGTTTCCTCCCGACGTCACGATTTCAGACTCAGCATAACGGCGGTCTAGGGGTTGCGCCGTAGCCAAAATCAAGCATTCTCAATACCCACCGGAACCCATCCCACCTGCAGGTATGATCCCGATCCACCGGTACCCATCAAGAATCCGCGCCCTTGCGGCATCGGGTGGCCTTTCCACCTTGCGCGGATAAAGCCTTCGTCCGGATCGGAATCCATCACCAGCAAATCTGTGTTTGCTTGCATCATTGTTGCTAGCAGGGGATCGCGTCCTGCCACGCTCATCCAGCCACCGAATTGACGGCTGTAGACGATGTGGAGTCCGACATCTTCGGCCGCATTTGCTGCTTCGATCAACGGTGTGAACACATGGTTGTAACCGGCCGGCAGCCGCTCGGCATCATCGATAACCAGGAAGATCTCCGGGCCCGTCCAGGACTTCTCGAAGGTGGCATCAATCGCGAGGTCAGCCTGCGGGAGCCGCTCGGCGAGAACCTTGCTGAGACGTTCGGCCAGCTGCCCGGTGGTGTCGGTGCGGTAGGAGAAGGCCTCCACGTAGCTGTCGTCGAGCACCCGCAGCAGCTCGCGGCTCGGACTGACCAGCCAGACCTGCGCCGAGGGCCGGGTGTCGTCAGCAGCCCGCACCGCTTTCGATGAACCGGGCGCATAGACCCGGCCGATCTCGCTCATGATCGCCGCACATGTCGTGGTACGACCACATTGCCGGTTACCGGTGATCACCAGGAATGGTGTGCGGGCGTTGTCCAGGCCCACCGGCAACGAGAACTCGTTGACCGCCCACACCGCACCCGAGTGCTGATGGGCTGCAGCGGACTGGCGCAGCTGCGCGAGCTCGACGCGAGTGGGAAGTTCGCGCACGCGCGGGGCCGACCGGTAACCCTTGGACAGCTGAGTCACCCTGGCCACCACGCTTTGTGCTTCAAACACCCGCTCTCCAGTTCCGCGCAGCGCTGGGCGCGCCATCATGGTGTGCAGGCCGACCTCATCCCACCCTTCACGCAGATAGTTCTGCTTGACCATGCCGCGGCCCGGGCGGTTACTGGGCACCTTCTTGGCTTCGGTGGATTTCACCAGCCGCACGGTTGTCTCGTCGGCCTTCAACTCGATACGGCCTTCGTTGAAGAGGTCACGCATCTGCGGGGACAACTCCTGAGGCTTGCTCACCGCGACCACCACGTGGATGCCGAAGCTGCCGCCTTCGCGGATCAACTTGTTGATCTGGTCGACGAGGACCTCTTTACCTCGGAACGTCGAAGCAGGGTCTGAGAGCGCCGCGAAGTTGTCGACGACCAAATAGACATCGCCGAACCGGTCCTGGGCCACCGGATCGTCGGAGGCCTGGTCGCCGGATTGCCTGCGCAGAGCCGCTTTGCGGTTGCGGAACTCCTCCATGGAGGTCACACCCCACTCGAGGAATCCGCGACGGCGCAGGGTGAGCAGTTCCAACAGTTCTGCCACCGTTCGTCGGATGGCGTCTTCTTCCAGAATGGTCGCGACCCGGCCGACGTGCGGGAACTCGCTCACGCTGGCCAGGGAAGTGCCCGACAACGCCAGCACGTAGAACTGCACTTGTTCGGGCGTATGGGTCATCGCCGCGGCGCAGATGAGGTCGACCAGCGTGGTGGTCTTACCCGAGCCCTGCCCGCCCAGCACCATCAAGTTGCGTCTGCCATCGACCAATAGCGGTTGTTGGTCCTGTTTGAACGGCCGGTCGATGACGCCGACCGGGAACACCAGGTTTGGTTGGGCCGCGTAGCCGTCATCCCATGGCCGGCCCAGATACATCTCCACGACCTCGTCGATCGTGTTGGGCTTGTCCAACGGTGGACCGAACAACCGATGCGGTTCGAACGGGATCGCGCGGAGTTGGTCAATGATGACTTCACCGACCTTGGGCTTGCGAATAGCTCCGTCATCGTCGGAGGCAGGCGGCTGGCTGTCGGTCTCGGCGGGCTGCTTAGATAACTCGTCCACGGTGGCGCTGGGCTCGTCGACGATGATCGGTGCTACCGTGAACAGTTGCGGCTCAAAGTATTCCAACGAATTCGTCGACAGGTCGGTATCGCTGTCGTCATCCTTGGCCGCGCCGGGTTTGCGGTAATCGCGCCACATGTACTCGAACTGGATCTTGGTCAGATCCTCCGTCAGACCGACCCGCAGATACCCCAAGCCCTTCTTGTTCGGCAGGTTCGCCGACGCCGGCACCCCGGATGCGGCCGCACTCGCCTGTGAGTTGGTTCGCAGAGCCAACCGATAACCAATGTTGGTGGTCAGCTTGTCAGCTCGGGAATCGACCTCTTGGCTGGCCAGCAGAAGATGAACCCACAGCGAGCGGCCCTGTCGCACGATCTGGTCGAAGATGACCGGCAGGTTCGGGTCCATCTTGAACCCCTCTGTGAACTCGTCGACCACGACGAACAACCGAGGCATCGGCTCCAACTTGGGACCATTCGGATCCCGGGCCGCGTCGGCTCGACGGCGGTTGTAATCCTCGGCGTCGCTGGCGCCGATCGAATCCACAAGCGCCTTGCGTCGCGCGATCTCGCCGAACATCGCGTCGACGAACCGGCCCAGCTGCGTCTGGTCATCTTCAAGGTCGGTCATCACGCACGACACGTGAGGTGCCCCGGCGAACGGTTTCACACCGGCCCCGCCCTTGAAATCAGCGAGAACCAGCTGCAAAACATCCGGCGGATGACCCAGAATCAGACTGAGCAGGAACGTTTTCAGCCCCTCAGTCTTGCCGGACCCCGTCGTGCCCACCATGATCCCGTGCGGGCCGGCGGCAGTCTCCTTGATGTCGAGTACCAGCAGCTCCCCGGTGTCTGCGCGCGTGCCATACGGGGCTTTCATCCGGTCCTCGGACAAGATATCCCTGCGGGGCCCCCACAAAGCGTTGAAGTCGATATTCGCCGGGTCGGAGACTCCCCAGTACCCGCACACGTCACGCGCCGGCCCGTTGCTGGGATCCTCAGCGACATCAATCATTTCGTACGCTTCGGAGAGCCGCAGCCGCGCCATACCCAGCGCGAAGTTCTCCGCGTCCTCACGGTCCATCTGGTCGGCGCGGGCGAAGAACGTCGGCTCGTTGTCGAGTTCGGGGGCGAAGGTGTTGAGATCACGCGGGACCGCGTCGATGTCGCCAGTCGGACTCACCCGCAGCAGGCGCTGTGGATTCGCGCTCGTGGGCACCTGGCCGCGTAAGTCGAAGACCGTGACACCCGCAACGCCCTCAGAGTTGATCAACGAGCTCCACGCGGACCCCTCGGCCACGTCGCTGATGATCACCGTGTGCGGAAGCGGCTGGATCTGGTCCTTGGCCGCGCCGTGGCGCGGATTGAACCGGTCCCGGCCCTGCAGAACTGCACTGTATTGCGCATCGTAGAAGTCGCGCACCGACGGGTAGACCATCCGCAACCCGCCGGCGGCGTCCTGGACGCGGTTGTCGGCGACATGGGGAAGCCACTTGAGCCAATCCCACTCCTCCATGTCGTCGGTGATCGCGATCAGCTGCAGATGATCGGGCCCATGAGAGAACACCATCTGGCACACCATGGCCCGCATCAACGCCAGGACACGCTCGCGATCGCCATCCAGCCGCCAGCCCGGCTCGACGAGCAGGGAAATCAACGCCGGCGTTCCATAGGTGACCTGCTTGGCACGAACGAACTCCTGCAACCCAACCCCGGTCGCAGGCTCCATCTCGATATCGGTCGGCATGTCGGCCGGCTCGGCGAAAGACACCGCTTGTGCCTGCTTCAACGACGTCATTCCCACACCCACACGGACCACGCCGAACCACGTATCGCGGCCGGCCGGGCTGCGTTCCCACATCCGGCGCCCACCGAGTGCGGCTTCCAACGTCGACGTCGGCGGGTGATACCAGCGGAAGTTTTCATCCAGATCATCTGCGGCCCGGTCGATGTCGCGCCGCAGCTCATCAAGTTTCACCATGAACTGGGCACGCAGCGCGTCCAACTTGCCCCGCGACATCTGGTTGCCGCCGCCGAACCGGCCGCCGAACAGCATCGCGAGGATGCCGCCGACCATCAGGATCGGAAACAGCGCACCGACCCCGTTGAAGGTTCTTGCACCGCTGGCGAACGAGACCACCACGATACCGCCGACAAGCCCGATGACACCGATGGCCACCACGACCAGCCACCACGGCTTGCCCTCGGGCACAGGGATTTTCAACGGAGCAAGCAGATTGATCTGCCTTGGCGTGATCTTGCGCGGGGCTTCAAGAACCGTTTCGCGACCAAAACTCTTTTTCACTTCGGCTGCCTCAACTCCCCTGGCTGCTGATCTGTCGGCAAAATGTCATGGGTCACCGCCGCATCCGCTTTCGACAACACCGGACCCAGCGTCAGCAGCTTGAGAACCACCCACGGTGCCGGGATGGTCGCCGTACCAAACCCCAGCGCGCGCTCTGTGTCCTGGTCGCGAGGCACCCCGAAACGAGCGCCCCACTCGGAGATGAACCACTGCGTTTCCACGGTGGCCGCGGCTGGATCGTTGCCCGTGGATGCCACGTAGTTCGCCGCATCCGGCCCGAAGTAGATCTTGTCGGCCAACGCGCCGGATGGGTCGGGCTTGGCCCTGGTGACGACCCTGTCGACTTTGTCGGCAGCGATTGGCACTGTCGGGCCCGACACTAGCGATGTCTGCGCACGACCTTCACCGATCGTCTTCTGCCACCACCAACACGTGGCCGGATTGGCCTCGGTGTCCACCAGCCGCAGCCGTTGGTCCGGATAGGCTGAGACGTCCAAGCTGTCGGTCACCGGCAGATCTGCGAGCGCAGGGCCGGCCAGGACCGGCATCGCCGCGCCGGATCCGTTGGCGTTCTGCAAGATCTGCGCAACCACCGGTGAGACTGTCTGCATCCCATTGGCCAACACCACCGAGTACGTCGTGTCGCCACCGACTTGAGGTGTCGACACCACCGTGCCCACTGGGCCAGGGGCCTTCGGAAAGCTCGCTGGCTCACCGAGTTTGGGAATCATCGGCACAGACAACGCCGAGCCGACCGGTATCGCGTCGAACAAGGCCTTGCTCATGGGCCGAGCCGACGAGATGTCGTCGGCGCTCACCCCCAACGCCAGCAGTACCGGGCGCTGAGCCGGGTCAACCTTGGAGCGGCGCCCGTCGCGGATCAGCCAAACCCCGTCGTCGTAGCGCAGCAGCACCGCATCCTGCGGGTCAAGCACCCGCCGGCGATCAGACAGGTCAGGTTGGCCGTCAATCACCGTCACCGTCACCGGTTCGGGGGCGCCGGCACCGAACGCCTTCGTGACCGCATCGCACACCAGCCACGACGACTTGGGCGGCGACGTCACCGCCAACTGGTCCGGGGCGCCGGGGATACCCACCAGCGTCCCTCGCGGTCGCGATTCGATCTCGCTGCTGCGGACCCTCACAGGATTGTCCGGAGATCCCGCGATCAACCGCGCCGACGCCAGATTCAGAACAGGGCGCAGTGTTTCGCCGACCCGCACATACAGCGCGTTCGTGTTCTGGTCGGCAATGATCTTGGACTGGCCCGCCGACCCTGCCGGCCGCAGAAACGACCAAAACAGGGCGCCGAGGCAGATCACCACCACGATCGTCGCGCCGGCCAGATGAGCCATCGACTGCCTGCGGTGCTGATCGGACTCCATACCGACATACCAGCGGGTCAACGCCGTGACGGCCCGACGCGCATTGAACTGATGCGCGGTCACCTGCACTCGAGTTGCATAGCCCAGCCCTCGGCCCCGCCACCGCGACTCGCTTGAAGTCGCGTTCTGATCCGGTCCTTGCTGCTCAGCCACCCCGTCTACCTCCCCGTCCGCCCAGGCGAACGCATTCGCGTATCCCCAAACTAACGGTGGCCAGCACCCTCAACCACACCAAAATCCATCGATTCTCGCCCGATCACTGCATCCCGTGATTACGGCGGATTACTGGGATATCAGGCGACCCGCTTGACCACGATGGGCCCGGAGGGAATCGGCGAGTACTTCACCACCTCGCGCGAATTCGGCGCTTCAATCTGCATCGTCGGCGACACCGCCAGCGCCACATGCTCAGGAACCCCGGGAGCCGAGAAATTCTGCAGGATGATGTCGCCAGGTTGGATGTCGCTGCGCGACACCGGAATACCCACACGTATCTGCTCATATGTCGTGCGCGGCAACGAGATACCAGCACTCGCATAAGCCTTTTGGACCAGCGACGAGCAGTCCCACACATCAGGGCCATTCGCGCCGAGACGGTACGGCTCACCCAGCTGAGCTTTCGCGAACGCGATCGCCCGCTCGATGGTCCCGTTCGGGGCGCGGCCCTGACCGAACAGCGCACTGACCTGCTGCTCCGCGCCCGATGCGCCGCGGTGACCATTCTGGCCCCGGGCGAGTGAGGTGAGGCCGGCCAAGGCGTTGAGTCCGGGGATACCGCCCCCGCCGCCACCGCCGGTGGGCATGCCGCCGCCGCCGAAGCTGGGCATCCCCATGCCGGGCATCATGCCGCGGCCGCCGCCGGCCATCGCCGCGGACGTTCGGTAGGCCTGGGCCACCTGACGTAACCGCGCGGCCAACAACTTGTTCTGCGCCTTGGTGGTATCGATCTGCTGCTGCATCGCGGCCAGGCGCTCATCCATCGTCGACACCATCAACCGCGAACCCGCCGGCGTCCCGGTCGCCGGCGCGATCGCCGCAGCCTGAGACCGCGCAGAATCCCGCACCCCCGCCGCACCACCACGACCCTGCTCACCGGCACTGCGACCATCAGCCGCCGCGGTGTTGGTGGCAGCATCCAACCCCGACACACCACTCCAACCCTGCCGATAACTGCCGGCCGCACCCTCCACACCGGCCTGCAACCGACCACCCGACGGCGCCCCCGGCACCACCGGCCCACCACCATCAACCCGACCCGAACCCCCACCAAACTCCGGAAACAACCCCACCCCAGCAGACAACACACGATCGACCTGCGCCACATACGCACCAACCGACCCGCCACTCACCCACCAAAACTAACCACCACCCCAAACCCCCAACCACACCCAAAACGGCTTAGTTGTGCCCGTGAATGCCGATCAACGGGGTTTGCTGTCTGGTCGAGCGAATGCTTGCAATATGCGCACCATCGCACTTGATGGTGCAGGTCAGCTGGTCGAGCGGATCCGGCGGCCGCGTTTTTGCTGCCGGGTTCGGCTACAGGTAGGCCGCCCGTAGCTGATCAGCGCTGCGCTCGAAGTTCTCACGGGTGGTACCGAGAACGTTCTGTGCTGCTTCCAGCTTGGAGTCCATCGTCTCGACCAGCAGCTTCAGATCGTGCGGCTCTGCGGTCTCAAGATCCTCGGCCGGCATGATCGCCGTCGCCTGCGACTGGGCGGCCTCGCGAATCGACGCCATGTCGATGGCTGCCTGCCGGGCTGTCTCGGCAGCCGACTGCGCGGCTTCACGGATCACCGCCTGCACCGCTTCAGTTTCGGCGGCCATCCGCGCGTAGGTGTCAGTCGCCTGGTCAAGCGCTTCGGCCAGCTGGCCGCCGCCGTCGGCCGGCGCTGCCGCGATCGTTGGCCGATCCAAGCCGACCCACTCGACAACGCGAGACGGGTCAGGAAAGACCGATACGGCCGAAGTCAGCAAACGGTCTATCTGCGATACATAGCCGCTGGCACTCACCGCTTCAGAATATCCGGCGACCGGCGGCGACCAACAGAGCCGGGAACCTATCCCCCGGCTCAGCTAGAAGCCGTGTCGGCATCGTTCGGCCGACCAGCTCTGCACCTATTCGTGCACTCGCCGGGTGAACAGACCGTAGTCGTTACGTTTGACCTTGATGCCGATCATCACCGGTTTCCCCCGCAGCCCGGGATGAGGCTGGGGTGCACGCCGTGCCAATGATCGGGTCACCGTCGCCATCTCGGTGCTGACGAAGTAGGTCTCAGAGGCGCCGTGAATAGAGGCCCGCATGGTCCCCCAGGGGTCGATGGCAATCCAGAACGCTGATTGCGTAGTGGGATCTTGCTTGGCGGCTTGAACCCAGGCGCTCTCGGGGTCTCCGCTCAGGTAGAAGCCTTGGAGCCGCGGCGCGGTTCTGCGCAGACCGAGCAGCACTTGGAGGTTCTTGGTGAGATCGCTCTGTTGTGCTATATCGAGGGTGCCGACATGTTCCCACTGGCTGCCGGGTGTGTTGTTCTCGAAGGTCACCTCGGATGTCGTCGTTGAAATCCAAACCTCTGGCCTCATGCGAACATCGTGCCGAACTCCCGTGCGGCGGCGTCAACGATTCGATGGGGCGGGTGCTGAACGCGGGCCACCCGCCCGTGGGGGGATGGGTGGCCAGCCACGTCAATTGCGGCTGTCGTCCTGCCGTTTGTCGTCGCGCCGCATGTACGCAGCGACCACGCCACACACCGCAGTGATCGCGGCGGCACCGATGCCGGCAAGCCCCTCGGTGCTGCCCGTGGCAGCGATGCAGTACGCGCACAGGGCCAGGTAGGCAAGCACGCTGGCCATAAGCGCCACGAGAACGAAGTTCTTCACGAGAGTTCCTTCATGGTCATGGGCCCGGAGCGGAAGTGCCGGGCCTTCCCCTGTTCATGAGCCGGACAGCGATTTCTACAGATCGTGGTGCTGACACGCTGGTCACAGCGTTCGTTGGGATGTCGGACAAGCATGGAAATGACCGTATGGCTGAAACCCGGGGCGTGGGTCGACACGCCGGAGCACTCGCCGCAACTGGACCGGCACCGTACCGTACGGCTCAAACACGCAGCGCGTTGGATCAGGCCTGTCCCGCGCCGAGGCTAAGTTTGAGCCCGTGAGCGATCTGATCGAGCTTGGAGCGGTACTGAGCGAGTTCTTCGACCGGGCGGGCCCATCGCACGACGAGCTGGATCAGGCATTCACTCACCACAAGCTCACCGCCGGTGACCCTGGTCCCAGTGGAAAAGACCTCGATGGCCGACCCATCGGCAAAGTCAAACGGGTGCGGCGAACCTTCCGGTACGCCGCCGACCATGACCCGGCCGCAGGCCTGGCCCTCGCACAAGAGATCGTGGCCCTGCTCCGCGCCGACGGCGCGTTCACCCCGACAATGCCTGGCTACGCTGGGCAGGAGAAGATCAACCGTCTGATGGCACCATTCCGCCGTCTCGGGCTAACGTTGGCCGAGTCCGGTGACCTGCTACCCACCGTCATCGACAACCTGGCAGGCACCGAACTCACCGATGCCCTTCTGGGCTACGTACGTCGGATCAACCTCAACCCAGATGATGCGGCATTACAGATCGGCACGGGTAAGGAGCTCGACGAAGCCACAGCCCGCCATGTGCTCGTCGAGCGCACCGGCAGCTACCCGCAGGGCGGCTACCAAGGCAGTTTCCCCGTGACCCTCGCCAACGCGTTCACCACGCTGGGCCTGGAAGTCGGGCCGAACGTCCAGCTCCACCCAGACCCGCACCGGGCCGTGCAGCAGTGCCTTTTCCTGTTAGGGACCGCGGTCAACCGGCTACGCAACGAGGCTGGAACCGGTCACGGCAAGCCCGGGCCGCCAACCAAGACAGCGCCGCTCACACCGGCCGAGGCCCGCCTGGTCGCGCGGGCAACCGCACTACTGGCCGGCGCCATGCTCGACGTGCTCTGAAGAAACGCGAGCCACCGACCCGCGCGTCAGCGTCCCAAATGCTCTACCGGGCTGCACCGTCCCAAGGCGGAGCGGCGACCGTGGTCCGCATCTCATCGAGCAGCGCGTGGCCCGCAGCGAGCTCGGCGTGCACGGAACTGGCGAACTGATCGCCGGCTTGGCCGCGCCACAGCTGATGCGTCTCATCGACACCGCGTTGCAGGCTTTGCAGGCTCATCTGCATATCTGAGATCAGTTGGTGGATCCGGCTTTCGGTGGCAGCTCGGTCAGGGCTGGTCATAGGTAAGGCCTCTCGTGAAGTGACGTGTTTCCACACGAGTCCGAGTGTGTGGCCCCACCGCGGCGAGCGCAACGAGCAAGACTCGTGCAAACGGCCGGCCAACGCCACGGATCCGGTCGCGGGCCTCCGCGCGATGTCGGTTTCGTCAACTATCCTGGAATACACGGATTGGAGGTGGTGGCCAGATGACCGAGGCGCAGAAAGCACAGCGACGGATCAAGGCTGTCCGCGCTATCCGCCGCAGCTCCGAGCTGGAGGGCTCGCGCAGCACCGACGCCACCCGCGCCGACCAGGTCGCCTACGCACGCGGCTCGATCACAGCAGCCGAACTTACCGATCGCGTGCGCCGCCGCTACAACGTCCAGTAGTCAGGCCGGAGTTGCCACACCCCTGGGACACTGGCGATATCGAACGCAACTGGCAGGGCTATTTCGTCCCCGGCACGAGCATTCTGAGAAACCGGGTCGGAGCCCGCACAGCCGACGAACTTCGGGACGCGGAGAACGACCTCGTCGAGACCCGCCTGATCGAGCTACGCGAAGATCCCAACCTAGTGGGACACCGCTCGTACGATCTCGCCTACCTGCAACGCATCCACCAGCACCTCTTCCAGGACGTCTACGAGTGGGCCGGAGACCTGCGCACTGTCGGCATCGAGAAGGGCGGCGAGTCTTTCTGTCCCCCGGGCAACATCAACCAGGCGATGAACCACGTCGTCGACGAGATCCACCGCCACAACAAGCTCAAGGACGTGTCCCACGCAGATCTCGCCCCCACCATCGCGTACTTATACGACTACGTGAATTTTGCCCACCCATTCCGGGAGGGCAACGGCAGGTCCACACGCGAGTTCTTCGACCTACTCCTGTCCGAGCGTCGCGCTGGATTCGACTGGGCTAAAACCGATCTGGACGAGCTGCACGACGCGTGCCATGCTGCGCGGGCACAATCCGACCTCAGCGGGTTGATCGCCATGTTCGCAAAGATCCTCGATGATGAGCCCGCATACGACTTCTGACGTCGTTGTCATTACGCTCTGCGATGTGTCGCTGGCGAAAGCTCAATGGGTATGTGTAACGGCGGTGTGTGCAGCTTCGCTGAGTGGTTGCGCGGGGCACTCCCGCACCCATCACCACTACCGTTACTGTGACGGTAACTCCACCTCTCGAAGCTGAGCAGGCACCCATCGAATTGCCCAAAGGATCGGTTCTCCACAACGCGGCGTCAACCAGCACGCAGGTGCCTGGGAGGACATGTGGCAGGTGCCGCACGCGGGCCCCGACGCGATGAGCACCGACGAGATCATCGAGTATCTCCAGGCCGAGCTACCAGGTGGACAACCTTTCGACATTCCCGGTTCAAACCTTCAGTGGTGTCGCGGAGGCAAAGACTACTGGTCATGGCAGAAACCAAAGGGCTCCGGCCCGTCCAACGAACCAGACGTCGTCGATCGGCCTTGGGTCCAGGTTTTCGCTGACCAGTACATACAAATACAGCGCGATCACAACCAGCCCTTCGACTGCGACGGAGACGGCACGCCCGACGCGTAACAAAAAAATACGTTGAATCGGCTGTGTCAGTAGCCTTTTGGCGGTCTGGTGGGATCTGCCTGCTGGATTTTGGCCGCCAAGTCGGACCCGTCAGCCGATACGCCGTAGCGTCCCATCGCGTAGTTGACAAACGCCGCCGCCTGGGCGACGTTGTCCCGACGATCATTTGAAGTGCCAGGCTCGTGGTAGGCGTCGAATGTCGTTCCCTTGAACTGCAGCGTCCCGACAGTCGGATCTCCGGCCCTGGCGTTCGAGTCCCAGTTGTTCACCGCTAGGTTGTTGAAGTCAGACTCGCGCTGAGCGACAACCATCATCCCGATTTCCCAATACCGCCGCGCCACAGGGTCAGTGATGCCCTTGATATCGAGTGCACGGTGAATGGCGGCGCGGAACGCCTCAGCACCAGGACCTGATGGCACAGGTTCCGAGTTCATTGATGGCCGATTGGCAGACGCGGATCGAACACCACCAGCACCGTTGCGTCCGAGTGAGGTGAGGCCGGCCAAGGCGTTGAGTCCGGGGATACCGCCCCCGCCGCCACCGCCGGTGGGCATGCCGCCGCCGCCGAAGCTGGGCATCCCCATGCCGGGCATCATGCCGCGGCCG
>Ga0180218_1000636_pt1 | contig 28901 bp, 22 predicted proteins | sample eDN3rd37CKraftBY_FD_151334 | JGI IMG/M metagenome (GOLD analysis project Ga0180218, IMG submission 151334) | Enriched backyard soil microbial communities from Emeryville, California, USA - eDNA 3rd pass 37_C Kraft BY (version 2) (version 2) | ecosystem: Environmental > Terrestrial > Soil >... | reverse complement strand
GAAGTTCGTCTCGGAGGTGATGCCCACCGCGCTCATGAAATCCATGGTCTCGGTGATGCGATTGGCGAGCGCCTCATAGCGGTCGCCCTGCGGGCTGTTCGCAACGAAACCCAACATCCATTTGTGGACGTTCTCGAGGCTTGCATAGCCGCCCTGCGCGAAGGCGCGAAGCAGGTTCAGCGTCGCGGCGGCCTGCCGATACGCCATCTCCTGGCGCGCCGGATCGGGCAGGCGTGACTTCTCGTCGAATTCGATGCCGTTGATGATGTCCCCACGGTAGGACGGCAGCGTGATCGTCCCCTTCGTCTCGGTGTCGGAGGAACGCGGCTTGGCGAATTGCCCGGCGACACGCCCGACCTTCACCACCGGCTGGGAGCCGGCGAAGGTGAGCACCACCGCCATTTGCAGGAAGACGCGGAAGAAATCCCGGATATTGTCCGCGCCATGCTCGGCAAAGCTCTCGGCGCAATCGCCGCCTTGGAGCAGGAAGGACTGGCCCTCGGCCACGCTCGCCAGTTGCTTCTTCAGCTTGCGCGCTTCACCTGCAAAAACCAGCGGCGGAAACGTCGCCAGACGAGCCTCGGTCTCGGCCAGTGCGGCTCGGTCCGGATAGGCAGGCACCTGCTGGATCGGCTTCGCTCTCCAGGAATTCGGCGACCATTTCGTCATGACAGCACCCAAGCTTCTCGTCGCGGTCGTTGTCGTCCGCATAAGACCCGGCTTTTCCGGGAACGCGGCTCTTTACATGAAGTTAAGCTTTTATTCTAGACCGGAATCGGGGCAGGCGCGACGGCTCAAGGCCGCAAGGCGGGCGGATTTCTTGCCGCTTCCACCCGTTCAGGGCAATTCTCTAAATCGGCAACACTTGACTTTGACGTTAACGTCAATGGTATCGTCCGCCAAATCGAAAGGAAAGGCGCGACCGATGCCCAGTCATGCCGTCGACCCTGTCGCTTCCCGAGACCCGGCCGCGGGCGCCGCGCCACGGTCGCCCAGTGACGCATGGCGGCGGGACATCTCCTTCCTCGCGGATGACGGTTTTCCCCTGGCCGGCACGCTTTTCCAAGGCAATGGCGACGGGCCTCTGGTCTTGATTTCCTCGGCGACGGCGGTGCCCCGCGGTTTCTACGCGGCCTTCGCCGCGGCGATTGTCGGGGCCGGCGCCCGCGCGGCGCTCATCTACGACTATCGCGGCACCGGCGGATCGGCTCGCCCGCAGGGCTGGAGCGCGCGCATCGGCATGAAGGATTGGGCGCTGCTCGACTTGCCCGCTGCCGCCGGCGCCTTGGACCGGACTGCCCCCAGTCATTCGATGGTTGGCGTCGGCCAGTCCTTTGGCGGACAGGCCCTCGGGCTTTGCGGCATTCCGGACCGCTTTGCCCGCTACGGCATGGTCGCGACCATGTCCGGTTATTGGCGGGGGCTCGACGACCGCTTGGCGGGCCCTCGCATGTTCCTGCTCGGTGTGCCGCTATCGTTTCTGTTCCGCGACGTGCCGCGCCGCCTGGGCGTCGGCGAGCCCATTCCAAGCACCGTGTTTCGCGATTGGGCACGCTGGTGCAGCATGCCGGATTACTTCTTCGACGACGCGACCGTTCCGGAAACGTCGCGGTATCGGGAGGTTACCACCCCGATTCTGGCGCTCGGACTGAGCGACGACATATGGGGCACCAGACGCGCCGTCGCGGCTCTGATGCGGCACTATGAAAATGCCCCCGTCGAGGAGCGCTGGCTGTCGCCGGATGACGCCGGAGGCCAGAAGATAGGCCATCTCGGTTTCTTCCGATCCCGATTCTCCGAAAGCCTCTGGCCGCCATTCATGGCTTGGCTCCTCACCGGCGCGCCGATGACAGTGGGAGCCAAGCGCTAGTCGGGGATGGCGGGAGGGCATGCCTCGACCGCGCATCCGCCGGATGCCGTTCCGGGATCACTCCACTTTCTTGCCGTTGCGGACGCTGTAGCTCGGCTTGTACATCGTGACGAGCTCTTCCGCCGCTGTCGGATGCAGCGCCATGGTGCGGTCGAAATCGTCCTTGGTCAGTCCGGCCTTCAGAGAAATGCCGAGCAGTTGCGCCATCTCACCGGCGTCCGGCCCGAGCACATGGGCCCCCACGACGCGCCCCGTCGCGTGGTCCACCACGAGCTTCATGATCATCTTTTCCTCGCGGCCGGCGAGAATGTTACGCATCGGCCGGAAGGCGGTGCGATAGATGTCGATCTCTTCGAACCGGGCACAGGCCTCTTCTTCCGACATACCGACTGTTCCGATCTCGGGCTGGGAAAACACCGCCGTCGGGATACATTCGTGATCGGGCCGCGTCGGATTGTTCTTGAAGGCCGTCTCGACGAAACACATGGCCTCGTGGATCGCCACCGGCGTGAGCTGCACCCGGTTGGTGACGTCGCCGATGGCCCAGATATTGGGAACGTTCGTGCGTGAGTAGGCGTCGACCATGATCTCGCCGACCTTGCCGATCTCGACCCCTGCTGCCTCCAGACCGAGATTCTCCGTGTTCGGAATGCGGCCAAGCGCCAGCATGAATTGGTCCGTGCTCAGGCGTTCGCCATTGGAAAGCAGGATGTCGAGCCCGCCATCCAGCCGTTTGGCGACCCGTTCGGCGACGGCCTGCAGGATGATTCTGATGCCCTTCTTTTCCATGGTCTCGTGCAGGCCACGCCTCAGGTCCATGTCGAAGCGGCCCAGGATCTCCAGGCCGCGATAGACCAGCGTCGTCTCGACGCCGAGGCCATGGAAGATGTTCGCGAACTCGACCGCGATGTACCCGCCCCCGGCGATCACGATGGATTTGGGAAGTTCCGGCAGGTCGAAGGCTTCATTGGAGAAGATGCAATGCTCGCGACCAGGAAGCGCCTCGTGCGGATTGGGCCGACCGCCGGTCGCGATCAATATCTGGTCGGCCGTTACGGTGCGTCCCTCTTTCTCGATGTATATCGTATGCGCGTCCACGAGATGGGCGCGCGAATGGAAAATCTCGCCACCCGCCGACTCGACGTTTCTGCGATAGATCCCCTCGAGCCGGGTGATCTCGCGCTCCTTGTTGGCGACGAGCGCCCGCCAGTCGAATTTCGCGTCCGGCACGGTCCAGCCATAACCTGCCGCATCGGCGAAATGCTCGGGAAACTGCGAGGCATAGACATATAGCTTCTTGGGAACGCAGCCGCGAATGACGCAGGTGCCCCCGAAGCGGTACTCCTCGGCGATGGCCACCTTCTTGCCTAATGCGGCAGAGACGCGCGAGGCGCGCACGCCTCCCGAGCCACCCCCGATCACGAAGAGGTCGTAGTCATATTTGGCCATCGCCGATGATCCCTTGAAACAAGACGAGCGCGAACGACACGTAGAGGTGCGGAAGACAAAATAAAAGCCCGGCTCGAAAGCCGGGCCCCTGTTTCGACCGCGTCGTGGTCTGGCAGACTCAGTTCGAGTTGCCCGTCGCTGGCGCGGTGGCGCCAGCGGCGGGATCCGCGGGCGTGACCGGCTGGGTCGTGATCGGCGAAACCTTGGCCAGCTCCTCGCCGACAGACTGGGCAAGATCGCGGGCCACGCCGCGCTGCCAGATCTCCGCGGCCTGGATCACCTGGCGCGTCACGATCGGCCCTTCGGTCAGCAGCTTCTTGCCTGGACCGGAATTGTAGAAAGCGGCAATCGCCGTCAGTTCCTCCTCGGTGAAGGCGCGCGTATAGACATTCGCGGCTTCCTTCTCGAGGTCCGTGCGGCGAGCAGCCATCGCCAGCGTCTTCTCATCGACGGTCTTGGTGATGAGTTGCTGCAGGTCCGGGTTCTTCTGGATGAGCTCGGCCTTCAGGGCGGCGGCAGCCTGGGGCAGGATAACGTCGAACTGATCCGTCGCATTGAGTGCGTTGAGAGCGTCACGGGCGGCCTTGACGTGCGATTCCGAGGCATCCTGAGCGGCGGCTGGAAGGGCGAGCGCCAGAACCGTAGCGGCAGCGACGGCAGCGGAAAGATGGCGAACGCGGTTGACCAAGGTCATGATGATGAGAACTCCCTATTGACGGGTGGCGTGCAGGGTTTCGATGCCGTTCGCTCCCGCAACAATCGCAGCGGTTGCCATCCCTAGAAACAATCCGTGCTCGACCACGCCGGGGATGGCGTGAAGTGCTTGAGACAGGGCTCTTGTATCTGGAATGCGGCCAAAAGATGCATCGAGGATCAAATGTCCGCCGTCTGTAACGAAAGGCACGGCGTTAGCCATGCGCAAGGCGACAGCTCCGGAAAGGCCTAGCTTCGCGGCCGCCTTCTCGATTGCGAGCGCGGTCGACCGGAGACCGAATCTGTTGACCTCGATCGGCAGTGGAAACGCCCCCAGCGTGTCGACGAGCTTGGAACGGTCGGCGATGACGATCATGCGGGCGGAGGCCGCCGCGACGATCTTCTCGCGCAACAGGGCGCCGCCGCCGCCCTTTATCAGGGAAAGCATGGGATCGATCTCGTCGGCGCCGTCGACGGTGAGATCGAGTTCGGGCGTCTCCTCGAGCGTCGACAAGGTGATGCCGAGTTCGCCGCAGAGTTTCGCAGTGCGTTCGGACGTCGGGACGCCGGTGACGGTCAGGCCGGCCGCGACCTTTTCGGCCAACAGCCGGACGAACTCTTCAGCCGTCGAGCCCGTGCCGATGCCGAGCCGCATGCCGTCGGTCACGTGACCGAGCGCCACGCGCGCAGCTTCGATTTTCAGAGCTCTTGGATCCATCGGTCGATCATTTTCCCTGTCATTTCCCCGCGCGGCTCCTAGCATCTTTGGCGGGAACGGCAAAGGTTTTCTCCGGCATTGGCCATCCGAGTCTTGCCGGCTGCCTCTTAGGCGGGCTATCGCAATTCCCCCTGGACATGGAAATCGCTATGACCCGACCCATCATTGTGTTCGATCTCGACGGCACGCTCATCGACACCGCGCCTGACCTGCTCGACAGCCTCAATCACAGCCTGGCCGCGGGCGGATTGCCCGCGGCGCAGCCTGCGCAGCTTCACGGCTTCGTCGGTCACGGCGGCAAGGTGATGATCGAAAAAGCCTTCGCCGCGCAAAGCAAGGCGCTGGCCGCCGACGAGCACGACCGGCTCTATGATCTCTTCGTCGAACACTACAACGGCAACATGCCTGGGAAGTCCGTGCCCTACCCCGGCGTGCTCGATGCCCTCGACCGTTTCTCCGACGCCGGCTACCTGCTCGCCGTCTGCACCAACAAGTTCGAGATGATGGCGGTGCGGCTCTTGACCGAACTCGGCATTGCCCAGCGCTTCGCCTTCATTTCCGGCCAGGACACATTCCCCTATCGCAAGCCCGATCCACGGCACCTGACCGAGACCATCGAGCGCGCCGGAGGGGATCGCGGCCGAGCCCTGATGGTCGGCGATTCGCGGACGGATATCGATACGGCCAAGGCTGCCGGCATTCCGGTGGTGGCCGTCGATTTCGGCTATACGGACCGCCATGTCAGCGAGTTCGAACCGTCGGCGATCATCTCGCATTTCGGGGAACTCACGCTCGGCCTCGTCGACCGGCTGGTCGCCGCGGGTCGCCGCTGAGATTTGGGGATATCGGTACCGATCCACGCTTGACTTGCGCCGCGCCTGTCTCCTATATCGCGGCACGCTTGACCCCTCGGGTCGCAGGCGGGCGATTAGCTCAGCGGGAGAGCACACCCTTCACACGGGTGGGGTCGCAGGTTCAATCCCTGCATCGCCCACCAAATTCCAAAAAGATCAGCGCATTGCCGAAACAGGCGCATAGCTCCGGCAGCGGATCTACGCGTCGCCATGGCAATCACTAACGCCAAAAGACGCCCGCCCCGGCCAGCTTCGACAGCCAACATCGCCGGACGCGCGAGGAAGCGGTCTCTTCGTCTCCATCGCGGCGCTTCCCCGCCCCGGTCGCGCCATCGCCGACATCATCCGCAAATCGAATTCCCCATAGACATCGACTGTGGCCCGCGGGTTCCTTCCTCGGGGACTTTCGTACGCCTGCCGGCGCCCTCAACTCTTCACGGAAGCGGACTGGCAGCTTCGAACCTGCAAAGTCAGAAGCGGACATTCAGGCACACAAGAGCATCGGCCTGAATTGACCTAGGGCAGACATCCCAGTTTCTCCCTCGACTGTCTGCAGCTATAGTTGCCGTTCGGATTTGGTGTCGGATAGATCAAGCGGCATTCGAAGTGCGTAGCCTCGAGCTGAGACTAACCTGCGCTATCTTGGTCCGTCGCCTTGAGGGCCTGCACGCTGATAGCCGCAACCAAGCCGGTCAGCACAATCCCTGTGAATCCGATCACCAGGGAAAGCAACCGAGCGAAATCGTGTTTGGGCGTAAAGTCGCCATAGCCAATAGTGAGCCCTGTGACGAAGGTGAAGTAGAAGGCCTCGTCCATCCGCCAACCCTCTATGCGCCAGATTGCCAGCCCGGACGCAACCATGATCACAAGGATCCCGGAAAGGATTGGCCAGACGACACGAAGTTGCTGGACGAGCGACATGAAGAAGAGGCGCCTCATTTGCCTTGGTTGCGGTGTATAGTGTGTTTCTGCTGACATTATCTCCGACCTTTCCTCTCAGCGGCGGGTCTGGAGCGCCGCCGATCCGTTGCACCGCCGGCGAATATGCTGCTGGTCCGCACCGATCTCCAGCAGGGGCGCGGTCTCGGCTGCTTCCCTCGACGCGAAGACCTGGAAAAGATTGCGGCAGCGCCAAGCCAATCACCCCTTTTCGGTCCAATGGCTCGTTCGATATCGCCACTTTCGACAGCGCAGCGTGCATTCTGTCAGATCGGAGGGCGTCAGCACGGACGCTACCGCGGAGGGCAGGTTGTCAAGGATTGCAGTATTGCTTCGTCGGGCGTAGGACCTGCTTATATCCTGGCCAGAGTGCGATGCTCCGCTGCCCATCGGCCAAGCACCCCATCAGATAACTACGGCGTCAACCAGCCCCAGGTGAGATTGCAGCCGAGAGCACCGACCAGCATCGTGCACCTCCGGCTGGCCGTAGCCGGCGGCGCTAAGGGATCCGGTAAAGGTCAACGCCATGATAGGCCGAAAAGCACCTCGGATATCCGCTCGATGGATTCGAACACGCGCCTGAAGGGTGCTGCGTTGCCGGATGTCATCGGCCACGCCGAGCGCTGTGTGGGAGGGTAACTTGCCGCCAGCCGATTCCCAATCTTCGACAGTCGGTGTGAAGCGTATTTTTCGTAACGTTGCTTCCCCAACCGACACGCAGCGACGCGAGCTCGAATCGAGATTAGCCTCCCGGGCTGTCGTCAATTAGGCGCTCGCTGACGTCTTAATCCCGCCATTAATGTGGCAGACCCTATCCAGGCTCTTAGATGCGGCGTGTCACTAGCGTTTGTGCTGGTTGTGACCGTGAACAGGGTGGAGGTCCAGAGCTTCGCACTGCTCGGCTGGGGGGTTAGTCCAGACTCCCAGTACAAGCCTGATGCGTTCGACCGGCCACGTCAGCCGACTGCCGTCCGCTTCGCCGACCAATGCGAAGCTCACTGGCGCAAGCACTTCTTGCCTCCGCCGGCGGATCAAAGTTCAACCATCGGCCGTAGAGCCCGGCGGTGCAGTAGCCTGAACATTGCATGTCCAACGGCGGCACTCTTGCCAGGGCGCCGGATTCACCATGCTTTAGGAGAGCGGCGATGGTCGACAAGATCGGCGATCCGTTTCTGAACGATTTCGCTCTTGGACTCCTTGTGTTCATGGGCCTCATGCTGTTTTACGGCATCATCGCCATCCACGACATCCCTGCCAAGATCGCCGAGAAGCGGGAACATCCTCATAAGGACGCAATTCACGCTGCCGGTTGGGTCAGCTTGTTCACGCTGCACGTTCTCTGGCCGTTTCTTTGGATTTGGGCCATGGCGTACAGACCGGAGCGCGGTTGGGGATTTTCTCAGACGAAAGCAGAAACCGGACAATCTGGACTGCAAGATGAACTGGACTTACTGCGTTCTCGGGTGGAGCAGATTGGGTCTAAACTGGCGCAAGTAGAAGATCGCCTCGCTCTCCAAGACAAATCGGCCAATCTCCAGCCGACGATACTTGGCGCGCCCGAAGCGCCGGAGATCAAACACCCCGTTAAAGGGGAGCGGGAGACCGCCTGATGGAACTCCTGCTCATTCTCCTTTACGTCGCGATTTGCATCGCGATTTTCAAGCTTTTCCGGATCCCGGTAAATGAGTGGAGCCTATCGACGGCCGCACTGGGCGGCATCGTCGGCCTGTCGGCGCTGTTGATAACGATGAACTACAACCATCCTTTCAGCATGAACGCCCGCATCTACTATGCTGTGACCCCCATCCTACCGGCAGTCGCCGGTCGGGTCATCGACGTCCCGGTCGAAGCGGAGGCGTCCCTCAAACAAGGAGATGTCCTCTTCAAGATCGATCCGGCCCCGTATCAATACTTGGTCGACGAGAAGAGTGCGCAGCTCGCGGACGCGGAACAGAATGTAAAACAGTTGAAAGCTGCGCTTGATCAAGCCCGGGCCCAGACGGAACGCGCCAGGTCGCAAGAGCACTTGGCGCAGTCGAACTACGATCGGCAGGCTGAGCTGTATAAAAAGCGCGTGATCGCTGAAGCAGCCCTGGATACCTACAAGCGCAACCTGGAGAGCGCCAGCGAGATGGTTGTTGCGGCCGAGGCAGCGGAGAGCCAGGCCAATCTTGCCTATTCCGCGAACGTGAATGGCACGAACACGACGGTGGCAAGGCTCACGGCGGAACTCGGCAGCGCGGAATACGATCTCGAACAGACAACCACTCGGGCGTCGGGCCCGGGGTTTGTTACGCAGCTCATCCTTCGGCCGGGGATGTATGTCATGCCTGTGCCGCTGCGTCCCGTGATGGTTTTTGTGAACACTGGAAGCGGGGACAACCGACTAACTGCTGCATTTCAACAGAACTATCTGCAACGCGTGACCGTGGGCGACGACGCCGAGGTCGCCTTTGATGCCGTGCCGGGCCGGGTATTCAAAGCCAAGGTTCGATCGGTGTTGAACGCAATTCCTGCAGGACAACTTCAGCCCACCGGCACTCTGGCCGATCCGGGCAATCTTCCGGGTGGAGGTGGCAGGGCCCTTGTCACCATGGACTTAGTGGAATCAGTGTCTGATTATCAGATCCCGCTGGGATCGACTGCGCAGGTAGCGATATACACTAAGTACATGCATGACCTGTCTTTACTGCGGAAGATACTTCTTCGCGTCAAGAGTTGGCAGAACTATCTCTTTTCCGAGGAGCACTTCGAAGGTGGCGGGCACTGACCCGCGGTGAGGACATGGCACAGTCCGACGCCAGGTCTGCGGTTCATACTGCGTTGCCGATCCTCGATTGGGTCCGGGGCTATCGGCAGGAATGGCTGACGCTCGACGCGTTCGCTGGTGTGGCACTTTGGGCAGTCATGGTGCCCGAAGGAATGGCTTATGCCAGCATTGTCGGCGTGCCGCCAATTATGGGACTTTACACGATCGTCCCAGCCCTTCTCGCTTACGCTCTCCTCGGCAGCTCGCGCCAGCTCGTCGTCGGACCGGATACGGCCACAGGTCTGATTTCGGCGTTGACCGTCGGCGCCATCGCGACGCAGGGGACAGCGGAGTACAATTGGCTCACTTCCACCTTGGCTGTCTTGATCGGCGTTCTCTTCCTGGCCTTTGGACTCATGCGCATGGGGTGGGTCGCGAGCTTCATTCCTACTCCGGTCATGCGTGGCTTCATCGAAGGCCTGGTCTACGTCACCATCATAGGCCAGGTGCCGCATCTGCTTGGGATCGGCGGCTCGTCGGGCAACTTTTTCACCAAGCTTTGGAATATCTTTCAGCATCTACCGGACGTTTCCTTCGCACCGGCGCTGACCGGCCTGCTGTCCCTGACGGCCATGGTGCTGCTTCGCCACATGGCGCCGCGCGTACCGGCAGCCTTGGTCGTCATGGCCATAGCTACCATCGTGATTGGCGGCTTTGGAGGCGAGGCGACGGGCGTGCACGTGGCCGGCCACATTCCGTCAGGCTTGCCCAGTCTGACATTGCCGAACCTGGACGCCACCATATTGCTCCAGCTTGCGCCAGGAGCGCTTGCCATCGTGATGGTCGGCTACGCCGAAGCGCTCGGAGCCGCCAAGGCGGCAGCACTCGAGAGCGGCCGGAGTATTGATCCAAACCAGGAGTTGGTCGCACACGGACCAGCCAACATGTTGAGCGGTCTCTTCGGGGGATTTCTCGTCGTCGGCAGCCTGTCCAAGACCTCGGTGGCGATGGCGGCAGGCGCTCGCAGCCAAGCCGCCAACCTGGTTGCGGCAGTGCTTTGTTTCCTGACGTTGATCTTCTTGACTCCTTTGTTCCGGAACATGCCCCAACCGGCACTCGCCGCCGTCGTCATTGCGGCGATGTTGCATCTCACAAAGCCAAGCTACTTGCGGGAACTGTACTTGCGAAGCCGCTGGTCGTTTGCGAACGCTCTCATTGTCATCGCCGGTGAGCTGATTTTGGGTGTTCCGCAAGGCATCGTGTTGGGCGTCGTGCTGTCGCTATTGACCCTGATCTACGTTGCCAGCCATCCGCAGAGCGCGGAACTTGGTCAATTGCCCGGCACGGAAGCCTATCGAGATTTGCAGCGGCATCCCGAGGCAACGACGTTCCCAGGGCTGCTGATTTGGCGAGTGGGCGGCGACCTCTTCTTCGCAAGCGTTGGGCGCATAAACTCGGCGTTGAAAGCATCTCTGGTCGCGCGGCCAGAGTTGAAGCGCGCGCTTTTGGATTTTGGCTCGGTCAACTTCATCGACGTTAGTGCAGCCGACGAGCTCCTAAACCTTATCAAGGGGCTGCAGAGCGAAGGGATCACCGTTGCATTCGCGCGTGTGCGCGACTCTGTTCGAGACAATATGCGGCTTGCTGGAATCGAGGAGATTGTGGGTCCAGGCAACTTCTACGAACGAACGACAGATGGAGTGCGCGCCTGGCAGCAGCACGGCAGACCTTAAGCTAATGCCTGTCGCCCGAAAGTGTGCAGGGGTTTTGGGTGAACGATATGCAAAAAAGCAACGGCTAAAGGCAGTCGCGCGAATCTCAATTCGCGTGACATGCTTTAGCTGTGTCTCGGCGCTTGAGTTTTGGGGATCAAGCAGTGCTTCTACCGGTTGAAGCGGTCATTCGCTCTTGACGTATGAGACGCAAAACGGACATTCCTCGATACACGACCTCGCGGGGCGCCTCCATGGTCTCCCCGCACGAACGGGCAGCAGCTGGGAAGGCGCTGCGGGACAAGATCCCTCGGGAGCAGCATCGTCAATGGAATGAAGCCGAAGGGCGACCAGATCCGATCGAGGTCCTCCACGCATCAGACGTCGGGCGTATGGAGCAGCTCCAAGCGATACGGTATGGTCGAATGTTGCAGTCACCTTTCGCCTTCTATCGCGGGGCCGCAGGGGTGATGGCAGCCGACTTGGTGAGGACCCCAGCCACCGGATTGAAAGTGCAAACGTGCGGTGATTGCCACCTTCTCAACTTCGGCGGATTTGCCACACCTGAACGCAGCATTATCTTCGACATCAACGATTTCGATGAGACCTTACCCGCGCCCTGGGAATGGGACATTAAGCGCCTAGTTGCATCGATCGTGCTAGCCGCTCGATCGAATGGGCTCGCCGATCACCAAGGCCGCGATGCTGCCATCAGCTGCGCGCGCAAGTACCGCGAACATATGCGCCAATTGTCCGAGATGGGCCCGCTGCAAGTATGGTATGCCAAGACAACATACGTTGACTTTCTCAACTCTTTGCCCAAGCGCATGCGTAGGGGCACGAAGAAGCGCATTGAGGAGGTTGCGGCTCGCAGTGGTTCGGAGCTTGAATTTCCGAAGCTGGCAAGTTCGGCGCGCGGACAAATCCGCATCATCGACCATCCTCCGCTGATCTTCCATCCGGAGGATATCGATAGCGCCGACTCTGCGATGTTCGACCAACTTTTCCATGACTACCGTGGGTCACTGTCGGACGATCGGCGGGTGCTCATAGAGAGATTTCGACTGATAGATGCCGCCGTCAAGGTCGTGGGCGTCGGCAGCGTCGGTCGGAGGTGTTGGATCGCTTTGATGATGTCGGAGGGAAATGATCCCCTTTTCCTCCAATTCAAGGAAGCAGTGACCTCCGTGCTGGAGCCCTATGCCGGGAAGAGCATTTACAGCCATCAAGGTCGGCGCGTGGTAATGGGGCAGCACCTGATGCAACCGACGTCTGATGTTTTCCTCGGGTGGACTACTGCTCGGAATGGCCGACACTTCTATGTGCGACAGTTGCATGATGCAAAGATCAAGCCTTTGGTGGAGACGTTCAACGCCGAAATGTTGGACGTCTTTGCCCAAGCTTGCGGTTGGGTGCTCGCTCGTGCTCACGCGAAGGCGAGCACTATATCCGCAACAATCAGCGCGTATCTCGGTTCTTCAAGCGATGAGTTCGACATGGCCTTGGGAAAGTTCGCGTTGAGATATGCCGACCAGGCCGAGCGTGATCACGCAGCACTGAGGCTCGCGGTCCAACAAGGCAAGATTGCCGCCGACCAGGGATCGCAAGTTTGATGGTGGATATACACCCTATGACAACGCGTTGACCAAAGACTCGAAGCAGGCGGCTGCTCTTGGGCAAAAGGACGATCTTTGACAAGCAGAACACGCGCTTGGCGAGTTCTGCTGACAGGTTCCGGGCCTTGCGCGGCACCGAAATCCATCGAAGGCGGGAGGCGCCGCCTCTCAGATGCGATGCTACAAGACCCTCTCCCGACGATGGCGTGCTTCGGTCAGCTCGCTCTGCACATCTCCGGACAGCGGGAGGCCGGAAGACCTATAAAGCGTAGGGGCCGTAGTATAACTACACCCATTCTGTCCGTTTTCCAGCAACTAGTACTTAGGGACTACGCATACTTGTACAATTCTCGTACAGAGCAAAATCTTCTATTCTTTAAAACGTCCCGTTGCTTTGGCACTGGCGACCAACCCCTCTCCCGCCAGCGCCCACAAGAGGGGTCAGTCCCCGAAGCCTCGAATGAGGCGACGACCTCCGCCTCAATCGAGGTCGCGCTGGGCGTTCAGAAGGACCTGGGGAGCGGCGGCGTCAATGGCGCCGGATCTTCGGCGGATACCGTCAATTGCCCAAGCGATCGACCAAGAACGAATATGATGGCGATACTCCGATGAAGAATAGCCGGTGGGTTCCCGGAAAATATTAGCACAGGGAGGCCGACTGCGATGCTCGGCAACTGTATCGGCGCCCTCGTTGCTACAGCGCTGGCATGGGGTTCGATGGCAATTGGCTGCGCGCATGCAGAAGGCGCCAGCGCAACGTCGATCCAAGCCACAAATCGAGACGCGGTGTCCGAAGAGGACAGGATCTTCGCAAAGATCGCCGAGCCATGGACGAGCGATTTCGATGGCATGCTCGAGCGCGGGTTGTTGCGTGTTGGCGTGGCCTATGGCCCGCTGTTCTTCGTCGCCGATGGTCCCAAGACATCAGGAATGACGGTCGACCTCATGAACGAGTTCGGGAAGCACTTGGCCCGGAAGTTCGGGGCGATGGCGCGCAAGCTTGAGATCGTGCTGGCACCGCTGGCCCGCGATCGACTGCTCCCCGCGCTCGAGAACGGACACGTCGACCTTGTTGTTGCGAACCTGACCATTACGCCGGAGCGGCTCAAGCACGTCGATTTCTCGGACCCGTTCGTCGATGACGTATCCGAGGTGGTGGTCACGGGGCCGGGGGCCCCTAGGATCTCTTCGATCGATGATCTGGATGGCGTCGAGATCAGCGTACGGGCTTCGAGCAGCTACTATGAGCATCTGAACGCCATGAGCGCGCGGCGCGAGGCGGCCGGCCAGAAACCGTTGAAGATTGTCCGCGCGGACGAGAATTTGGAGGACGAGGACCTGATCGAACTGGTGCATGTCGGCGCGCTGGAGGCGACGGTCGCCGATGCGTATAAGGCCGATCTGTTTGCGCAAATCTTCGAACATGTGGCTGTGCGCCACGACCTCGTGGTAAACAAGGGCGGCGAGATCGCCTGGGCCATGCGCAAAGGAAGCCCCCAATTGGCAGCGACCGTAAACGACTTCGTCAAGGTCGCGCGTCGTGGCTCATCGCTCGGCAATATCCTCATCAAGCGCTACTTCAAGGATGCTGACCGCATCCGCAACGCGATGGATCCAGACGGACGCTCGCGCTTCGCCGCTGTGATTGGCCTCATCCGCAAATACGCAACGGCCTATGATTTCGACGCGCTGATGATCGCCGCGCAGGGTTATCAGGAATCGCACCTCGATCAATCTAAGCATAGCCGTGCGGGAGCAGTCGGTATCATGCAGGTGCTACCGTCAACCGCGAGCGATCCGGCGATAGGCATTCCCCATATCGAAATAGCTGACCGTAATGTGGAGGCGGGGGTGAAAATGCTGCGTCTCCTTCGCAGCACCTACGTCAACGATCCGGCAATCAACCCTGTGAACCAGGCGCTGATGGCATTTGCGGCCTACAATGCCGGTCCGGGCAATCTCCAGAAAGCCCGCCGCCGTGCTGTTGCCATGGGGCTCGATGACAAGGTTTGGTTCGGGAACGTGGAACTGGCTATGGCAAAGGTCGTCGGCAACGAGCCGGTCGTCTACGTGCGCAACATTCTGAAGTATTACATCACTTACCGGCTCGCAGAGGCGCACAAGGCCGCTAAGTAGTCGGGCGCTAGGTTTCCTCGAACGAGAGTCCCCGTACGACCGATCACGGGCTCCCTGAAAATACGTCCCCGACCCCCTGCCCTCCAGATCCCTCACTATACGAGAGCATGGTCAGGGGCCACCTCCGACCACCCCAGCGTGGCTGCCGGCAGTGTCTGCGTACGGGCGGTAGTACTGCCAAGAATCGGCGCAAAGCGGCCACCTCACGGATCGCAAGTCTGCTCCGGGTCAAAGACATCCGAAGGGGGCCCGGAGCATTGGCGAAAGGGCAACGCGACGCAGGAAGCCAGATGGAGCCGTTCATGCGCCGACGAGCGATGACAGGTCCACGGAGTCCTGTGGCTCTTCTTCATTGCGACGATCGTTCTGCCTCCGGCCTCGCTCGTCGCCAAATCGCTTATCTACTCGGAAGGAGCCGCGGCGATTTTGGCCATCGTCTCGCTCCTCCTCGCTTATGCCATCGACAGACGCCTTCACGGGGCGCGGGATCTCGAAGATGCCGGGCTTGGCGCAGAAGCGGCTGCACTTGCAGTTGTGGCGACTAGCGTCATTGCGGCGCTCATGACCGCTCTAGAGATGGTAAGCCGCCGTTTCCCCGAAAAATGCGTTGCCCTGGCGTCAGCTGTGTCCCGGTGACCCTCGACAGACCCGCACCACACGGTGGCGCGGCAATCGCGAGCGCGACTCTCAACCCGGCGGGAAGGCCCGCCTTCTGCCGATTGCACGCCATTCGCAGCGAAGGCTCCGGATGGTCACTGACAAATCAACGTGCCAGCCTCTGGCCATCAAGGAGCACTCCATGGCCAAAGCGCCCTCGCCTCAAAGCCAGCGGCCGAAATCCACCCGGTCCGCCCGTGAAAGTGTTTGGATTTCGTCGCGGCAGCTTTTGAAGGCTTCGCTGCTGCGGCCGGCCTCCTGCCAGAGCGCGGATCCCCATGCGTCCACCGAGAACCAGTCGATGGCGACCTCGCTGCGCGAATTGCGCACCTGTTCGACAAATGTCCGTCCGTCCCCGGTTTCGACCGTCATGCGTGCCGAAAGGATCGGGATATCGGCGCCTTCGATGACCTCGACCAAACCGACAAGGCGGTCCCGCGCCGCATTCTGCGCCGTATGGAAATCGGCGAAGTTCAGGCCGCGATGCGCCAGCACCGACGCGGTACAGAAGGTCGCGCTCATCAGGCGGTCACCGAACGAGCGGAACACCGGCCCGCGGTTGAGCGTCCCGGGATAGCGCATCTCGAAGGCGTTCATCTCCACCTTGACGCGCCGTATCTGTCCGGGATCGGCGATCTGCCGCGCCAAACGCTCGGCCGACAGAACGACAGACTGGCAGATGCCCGAAACCGGAAAGCGCTTGATCACGCTCTCCTCGGCGGCAATCGAAGGATCGAAGTCGTTCACGACCTCGTCGAACGGCACCGTCTTGCCCAAAAGAGCGTTGTAGAAGCCGGAGGTGCCGTCGAGCGCATGGCTGCCGCCGCGCACGCCCGAAAGCGCAAGCTCGACGGCGCGCAGCCCCGTTTCGGCGGCATGGGCAGGATGAAGCTGCCATTCGTCGCTGCCGTCGATCCATGCCTGTGTCGTTCCGCCAGCAAAGACCGTCGTCAAAGCCAGCGCGCTGCCGATCGCGGCCGCATCCAGCCCCTTCGCCTTGGCGACGGCGGCCACGGCGCCGAACGGGCTGTAGTAGCCCGTCGAGCGCACGCCGCGTGGCGTGGTCTTCGGCGACAGCCCGCGCGAAATGCCGACCGCGACCATGTAGCCCGCGGCGAGCGCGTCGAGGAAAGCCTTTCCGGTGAGCGGCACCTCGTTGGACACCGCCATGAGCGCCGGCAGCACGACCGTGCCGACATGCAAATTGCCGACCGGATCGAAGTCGTCCTGCGTGCGCGCATGCATGACGGCGGCGTTCCAGAACGCCGCCGCGCGAGCATCGCCAGCCCGGCTGCCGGACAGGAGAGCGAAGCGGCCGCCTTCGGCGACCGGCTCCGGCACGACGCAATAGGGCACCCCGGCCACGCCTACGCTAAGATTGGCCAGCAGGCACAGCGTGAGCCGTTCTCTGCCCGCCTCGCTCAGCGCATCGAAGGAAAGGTCGGCGACCCTTGTTGCGATATCCTCGATCATTCCGGTATCGGCTCCCAGAGCATTGCGAGTTGCGGATTAAGGGCGCTCTTCTGGATCTTGCCGTTTGCGTTCTTCGGCAATTCCGGCACGCGATAGATCCGCTTCGGTCGCTTGAACCCCAGCTCGGTCCGGGCGAAGTCGATGATCTCGCTTTCCCCTACCCGGTTGCGCAACGCGACATAGGCGACCACGGCGTTGCCCCATTCCTCGTCCGGCTCGCCGACGACGGCCGCCTCCTGGATGGCGGGATGGCGGTAGAGCGCCTCCTCGATCTCGCGCGGGGCGATATTGTAGCCGCCCGAGATGATCATCTCATCCATGCGCCCGAGCAGATAGAGGAAGCCGTGTTCGTCGATCCGGCCGAGATCCTTGGTATGGAGCCAGCCATCGCGGATCGTCTGGCTCGTGAGCTCGGGCAGCTTCCAGTAGCCCGACATGAGTTGCGGCGCGCGCAAGACCACTTCCCCGGGCTCGTTGGGACCAACCGGGTTGCCCTGGGTGTCCAGGATCTTCATTTCGACGCTCGGGAACGGCACGCCCGCCGACATCAGACGTTCGGGATGCTCGCCGTCCGGATCGTGCTCGGAAAGCGGGAGCACGCTCAGCGTCACCGCGGCCTCGCTCTGGCCGTAGATCTGCACGAATTTCGACCCGAAGCGCGTGATGGCCTTGCGTAGCGCCTCGGCCGGCATCGCGCTCGCGCCATAGATGATCTGCCTCAATTTCGGCAGGTCCGGCGACTTGTCGACGTCCACCCTCAGCATCCGCTGCAACATGGTCGGCACCAGCTTGATCGTCTCGATCTCCAGCTCATGCGACAGCCGCAGCACCTCCTCGGCGTCGAAGTGGCGCATGATCACGGAGACGCCGCCACGCATGAACCACGGCAGCACGAAGAAGCCGGCGCCGTGGCTCATCGGCTGCATGAGGAGCACCTTCTCGCCAGCCTGCTGCGGCCCGACCTCCATCAGCAGGTTGAAGGAGATCTGCAGGATGGACCGATGGCTGAGCATGACGCCCTTCGGCCGGCCGGTGGTGCCCGAGGTATAGAACAGGCAGTAGAGATCCTCCGGATGGCAGTTTTCCGGAACCGGCGCGCTGCTGGCGCTCGAAAGCATCTCCTCGTAGTCGAGCACGAAGGGCAGTTTCGCCAGCGGCCCCTCACCCTCGTCTGCATGAAGCCAATGACGCACATGCTTCGCCTCGGGCTGGACCGCGGTCACGATCTCCGAATAGCCATCGCCGAAGATGAACGCGGTGGCGTCCGAGTCCTCCAGGATGACGCCGGCATCCTTGGCCGTGGAACGCGGATTGAGCGACACCCGAACGAGACCGGCCTTGGCAAGCGCGAAATCCACCTCCACGCAGCGCACGGAATTCTCCAGCAGGGTGGCCACCCGGTCGCCCTTGCGCAGGCCCAAAGCCAGAAGCGCATTGGCCAGCCGGTCCGAACGTTCGTCGATCTCGGCGAAGCTGCGTGTTTCGTCGCCCGAGATGACCGCCGGAAGCCCGGCGAAGCGACGCACGGCGCGGCGTATCTGATCCGCGACGTTCATGCTGCCTCTCCAACGATGCCAATTCGCTGATAGGCGAAGCCCAGATCACCTCCGTCGTGCTCCACGACGGCAAAGCCGAGCTTCTCTCCAGGCGCCAGCCCCGAGGTCTCGCCGGCCAGCGGCGCGAACAGCACCAACCCTTCCGACGTCCTGACCTGCCCGATTGCATAGGGCGCCTCGAAGCCGCCGGCCGGATGGTGCGCTATCGAGAATTCGACCAGCTCCGCCTTCTGCCCGGCGGCAACCACGTCGAGGTCGCGCGACAGGCAATGCGCGCAGGCCAGGACGCGACCAAGCGTGTGGCGGCCGCAGGCACGACAGCGGGCCGCGCGCAACCCCGGCGCTCCGGGCACCTCCCCTTCCGCAAAGAAGATGTGCGGATTGGACTTGGACCTTTGCAAGGTCATGTCGTTCATGATGCCTCCAGAATGTGCACGGCGTTGACAGCCGGGTCCTCGCCCATCCAGCCGCCCGCATTGAGGGCGAGCCCGCGGCGGGCATTTTTCAATTGGCGCTGGCCGGCATCGCCCGAAATCTGCAACACGAGTTCGCAGATCTGGGCAACGCCGGTGGCGCCCACCGGATGGCCGCGCGCATTGATGCCGCCCGAGGGATTGAAGGGGATCGAGCCGTGCAGCGCAGGTCTCTCCTCCGCCACGAAGCGCGCCACCTCGCCCGGGGCGCAGAAGCCGAGATCGCGGTAGTAGACGAGCTCGATCGGAGAGACGGCGTCATGCACCTCGGCGAAGTCGATATCTTTGGGGCCCACGCCGGCTTGCTTATAGGACGCGGCGGAGGCGCGCTTGCCGGTCGACAGGTCGCCCTGGCGCACGCGGATCGGTGATGAGGCGAGCGCGCTGCCGGCGACCCGAACCCTGCGGCGGCCGGGCTCGGCCGAGATGATGCAGGCTGCGGCACCGTCCGAAATCGCACTGCACATATAGAGTCGCAGCGGATCGGCGATCATGCGCGAATTGCGCACCTCTTCCACCGACATCGGCTTGCGGAACTGGGCGATGGGATTGAGCGAGCCGTTGTAGTGGCTCTTGGACGTGATCCAGTCGAGTGCGTCCTCGCCGACATTCTCCTCGGCCATGACCTTCTTGACCCGGATCGCATCGACCGCAGCGAACTGCATGCCGATTCCCTGGGTCACTTCGATGTCGGAGGAGGTGGCGAGCGCGGCGATGGCCCGACCTGTGTCGCCAGAGAACATCTTTTCCGCCCCGACGACCAGCACGCGCGAATAGGCCCCGCTGCGCACGGCCATCGTCGCCAGATGAACGGCGGTGCCGCCGCCCGCGCAGGCATTCTCGACATTGATGATCGGGACCCCGCCGATGCCGACCGTCCTCAACCAGGTCTCGCCGCGTACGGATTCCTGCCCGTTCAGCAGGCCAGCATAGGCGTTGGAGCAGAAGGCAGCGTCTATTCCGTCCGCGTCGAGACCGGCATCGTCGAGCGCGGCCAGAACGGCTTCCGCTGCGATCTGCTTCAGCGTCTTTTCCGGGAACCGTCCGAAGGGATGAAACCCGACACCGTTCACATAGGCATCCGCCATCGTCTTCTCCTATAAAACGCGGGTCTCGAGGACATTTGCTTGAATGAAGCCGATGATCTCGGCCAGCGAGGAGCCAGGTCCGAAGACCCCTTCGATGCCCATGCCCGCGAGTTCGCCGCGGGCCTCGTCCGTGACGATGCCACCCACGACCATCAGCACGTCGTCGATCTCGCGCGCCTTCAGGGCCTCCGACACCCGCCGCGTCAACGGGACGACGGCGCCCGACAGGATGGACAGGCCGAGCACGTCGGCGTCTTCCTGAAGGACGATGTCGGCGATTTCGTCAGGTGTCCGGCGAAGGCCGGTATAGATCACCTCCATGCCCGCGTCGCGCAACGCCTGGGCGATCACCTTCACACCGCGGTCATGGCCGTCGAGGCCGACCTTCGTCATCACCACTCGCAGCGGCCGCGAGGGCTTCAGTGCAGTCTGCATCGTTATCTTCCTCTTAGAACCGAACCGATTCCGGCACGTATTCGCCGTAGACCTCGCGCCAGAGCTGTCCGATCTCGCCGATGGTGACGAAGGCCGTCACCGCCTCCACCATGGCGGGCATCACGTTGACGCCCTCGGCGCAATCGGCGCGCAAACGCTTGAGCGCGCGGTCGACTGCCGCCTGGTCGCGGCTGGCGCGAAGCTCCCGCACCTTGGCGATCTGGCGTTCGGCCGCGCCGGGGTTGACCTTGAACACCTGCGCGGGCTGGGGCTCGTCGACCTTGAAGGCATTGACGCCGACGATGATCTGCTCGCCCGATTCCACGCGGCACTGCTCGCGATAGGCACCCTGCGCGAGATGTCGCTGGAACCAACCCGCCTTGGTGGCCGCAATGGCGCCGCCCATTTCGTCCACCTTGCGGACCGTCTCCATGATCCGCTCCTCGAACTCCTTGGTCAGCGACTCGACGTAGTAGGAGCCGCCGAGCGGGTCGACGGTGTAGGGAATTCCGGTCTCGTGGCCGATGATCTGATTGACGCGGATCGAGGTACGGGCGGCAAGCTCGGTCGGTATGCCGAGCGCCTCGTCGAAGGAGGCCGTGCGCGTCTGCTCGCAGCCGCCGAGGATCTGCGCAAGCGCCTGGAGCGTGATGCGCGAGATGTTGTTGAGCGTCTGCTGGGCCGTCAACGGCCGCCCGGACGTGGCCGCATGCAGGCGGAAGCGCTGCGCCTGCTCGGTCGTTCCGCCGAAGCGTTCCCGCACCAGCCTGGTCCAGACCTTGCGCGTAGCGCGATACTTCGCGACCTCCTCGAAGAAGTCCATCTCGGTGCAGAAATGCAGCTCGATCTGGTGCCCGAAATCGTCGATGCGCATGCCCTTGGCAAGACAGGTCTCGACATAGGCGATCCCATTGCACACGGTGAATGCCGCTTCCTGCACGGTGCTGGCACCGCCGACAATTCGCCCGGCACGTATTTCGGCAATCTCGCGGCTGGGAAAATCGCCAACAATGAAATTCCCGCCACGATCAGGAACGCCCCGCGCAACGCGCGGAGCCGGGCGCCCTCGTTGATCGCGACAGCCTCCTCCACCTGCTCCGGCGTCGCCGGCGTCGCAGCGAGCACGCTCTTCAGTTCGTCATTGGTCACGAAGTCGACCTCGTCGAAAAGGACCTGGTGCTCGAGCTCGGGGGGCAGATCGGACTGGCTGAGTGCCGCGGCGAGAAACATGCCGAGAAGCCCGACCGCGACGACGCTGGCGAACGCCGCGCCCAGCGCGTTCGAGACGTTGTTCACCACGCCGCGCAACGCACCGACGTCGCCGGCGAACCGCTTGGGCGACGCGGACACGAGTACGTTGAACAGCAGCGTCAGCAGCGTGCCCTCTCCGATGCCGACGAGAAGCAGGCCAACAATGACTGTGACGGTGCTCCAATCGTTGCCGACCGTGAAGGCAACAGCCACCAGACCGATGGCGATCAGGACAAACGAGGCAATGCCAAGGGTGCGCGGGGCGAAGCGATCATACAGTCGCACCGAAAGGACGCCCGCTGCCGCGATTGCAATCGCGTAAGGGAGGATGGCTACCGCCGAGAACAGGGGCGTGCGGCCCTGGATGATCTGCACGTAGAGCGGAATGAGAAAACCCACCGCCAGGCCGAGGCTCCCTGCGACGAGGAAGGCGATGACGGCGCTCCGTTCTTCCCTGCTGTCCAAGACCTCCATCGCGAGCAACGGCTGCTTGTTGGCTGCAACGCGCCTGTTGGACCATGCGAAGAACGCTTGGCCGAGCACGATCCCCAGGAGAATGAGCATCGGCGCTGGCGACAATCCCAGCAGCGAGAACGGCGCCGAGGCATGCGCGACGACTGGTCCCCAGGTCTGGAGGTTGTTGAACCCAAACAGGACGAGCGCGATTGCGGCAGCCGAGAGCACGACCCCGAAAAGGTCGATCCTGACGCCGGGCTGGCGCGGGATCGGCCGCAGGCGATAGCTCAGGACCAGGACGATGAACGCCATGCCGACGATCATCCAGTACGAGTAGCGCCAGCTCAAGACGGTGGCCAGGAAGCCGGCGATCAGGAAGGTGATGGCGCTGGCGACCGCAGGGATGCCCGCCAGCACACCCAGGGCCGTTTCCTGCTGCCGGCCCTCGTAGTTTGCCGCAATCAGCACCACCAGGGTCGGCACAGCCGCGGCCGCGGCGATTCCCGCGATCGACTGCGCAGCGTTCATGGTGCTTGCGTCGGTGCTGGTCGCCATCAAACCCATCGCCACGCCATGCGCGACGACGCTGACCTGGAGCACGCGACGCTCGCCCACGAGCTTGCCGATCTGAGCACCCAGCATGACGAAAGCGGCGACGAACATCGAATAGAGGAGCAGCGCGGTCGCCGCGGCGGTTGCCGGTGCGCCTAGATCTTTGGAGAGCGGTCCGAGCGAAACAGGCACGGCGCTGATGTTGATGGCCATCTGAAGTTGAGCGAGAACGATGACGATCAATGGCAACCAGGGTGCTCGGGCAACGCTTTTGTCTCCAGCGGCAGGGCCGCTGGTCAGACCTGGTGGTGTTGCCATGTGAGCCACCTCCGAAGCTTCACGCCCTGCCCTATCGTCTAGACGGGAAAGCGCAGGATGGCGGCCAGGTCTTTCCGCCCCGGTAGTTCTGACCTGCGCACGCCAAGCACGCGTGCGCCGTTGGCGAAGGCGCGGCTGGCGATCTCATCGACGACGCCATAGGTCTTGGCGCCGCTTTCATCGCTGAAGGAAACAGCACCAGTCTGTTCATCGACCGTTCCCGGAACGACGGTATCTATATCGACCAGCAGCGTCTGGACCGCGCCGAACGTGGCCGCGCGCGCGGCATCGGAGATATCGCTCGTCGCTCGGCCGTCGCTCACGCGCTTGTCGTAGAGCGCCTTCAACTCGTCGATCTCCCGTACGTAGGCGGCATCGAGAATCAGACGCGCGGCATGGGCGAGGTCGGCATCCGATACGCGGTCAGGACTGATCTTGATGTCGTCCGGCAACAGGTTCGGATAGCTGTTTACGGCGCGAAACACCGACGCCAGCCGCCCGGTCGCCGCCAGGATCAAGGGCGTTTCGTCGCCGCTCAAGAACGGCCGCAGAGCGGCGTCGACCTTGCGCGCATATTGCAGGAAGCGCACGTTCTGGCTCTCGAGCCCTCCCATGCTCCGGTCGGAGGTACGGTCGTTGAGCGTCGACTTGCCGACCGCGCTAGCCGCGTCCTTGGGCATGTTGTCGATCTTGAGCGTGACGGCGGGCAGGTCTGCATGCATCTCCACAAGCCGCACCGCGTTCTCGGAGAGCGCGAGAATGTAGGCAGAGTGCGCAAATGTGATGGCCCGGATCAGCGGCTTCAGATGGAACCTGTCCGCGACTTCGACCACCGGCGTCAGATGGTTGGCAAGACGAAAGGTCCGCAGACTGTCCGGAGTGGCCAGGACAGCGAGACTGTTGGCCTGAAAGCGCCAGAACTCTTCATCATCAGCCAAGGCTTCGATTTCTTCCATCAGCCGCAGGAGTCGCCTCTTCTCGAAGCCCTCCGCCTCCAGCTGCTCACGCGCCTCCCGCGCGTAGTTGCGCAGTTGGATCCGCGAGGCGTCGATCTCTTGCGTGAGCGGTGTCGTCCTCAAGTAGATCGACACGCAAGCGTCGCTTCTCATTTCGTTGAGCGCTTTGAACTCGGCGCGCGTGGGGATATCAACATGCAGCATGAACAATCCTCCCTCTGTCGGACACGCGGTCTACGAGTTTGGCATATATAGCGCGAAACGACACGCTCCACGCGCCCTGGCTGGCCTGAGAGGCGAAACCGTTGGGCCAGGACCTTCGTCGGCTCCTGCGTTCGGCGTCTCCGGGCACAGCATAAAAGGACATCGGCGGTGCCGGCGGCGACTCCCACGGTCAGGAGTGACCAGCCCGCGGAGCACCTTCGACGATCGGCTTCGGGCAGCGTCTCAAGCTCGGGGAATGCGATCGAGGATGTTTGTCAGCCGCCTAAATGATCACCTGAGAAATCTGCTCCGGCGGGGGAGCGGCTTCCGGCCGCTCCCCTTGTGAAGGACATAGCTGTTCCCGCGCGCCCGATCCCGAGCAGCGGAGTTTCTCAGTAGCACGGAGGATATGGATAGAAGCCGCAGGCTGGCCGCACGTAAGGGTGATAGTAGTACGGAGCAGCCACGGCGGCGGCACCGGCAGCCGCGCCGGCATACCAGGCTCCGCGATAGGCGGCCCGTCGTGCCGCGCCTGCGAAAGAAAGCGGGGTGAATGGCATGCCGATAATGTCGATGAAAATCGAAGCAGGGCCATCGCCGCCATCAAGGCTCCCCTCCAGAACGTCGACGTCGAAGGTGAGACTTTCGCCCTCGAGCTTCGGCGCCTTCAGGGTAACCACGGCGTCGACGACGGAAGCGCCGTCCTTTCCAAGAACCGAAACCGTAGCGTTCGGCGGATCCTTGGCGAAGCTGTCGCTGCCTTCGGCCCATTCTTCGATCACGTGCGACGTGGCCACGTGGCCCGCGGCGCGTACTGGACGGTCGGCGAACATGATGGAGTTCGGCGAAACGCCTGAGAGGACGAGTCGCCCATTGGCAAGGCTGGCGCCCCTCGAGTTGAGCACGATCAAGGCGGGCTCGATCTGGGGTTTCGCGGCGCCGATCGATTTTGTTGCTGGCGCGGAAATAGCATCTTGCGCGAGGGCCGATCCGACCGACAGGGAAATGCCGGCGGCCACCATCATGGCAAGCGCGATCGTTCTAGAGAGCATGCGTATTCCCTCCTTGAATGTTTGAGAGGTAACGTTCTTTCCAGGCTGTTGCGGCGGCCGCTGTCGCACGGTCCGACAAGCCACACGGCAGGGAACGAGGTCGTGCGAACGGCCCGCCGCAACAGAAATCGAGGCGACGTCAGTCGGCCACCTCCACCGGCGGGATCGTCCAGGTCCCGTCGATGATCGATGGATCGTTCTCGTTCGGCCAATACAGTCTCATCATAAGGAAGAACTTGCCCGCCGGAGCTGGCAGCCAGTTCGACTCCTTGTCGGCACCAGGTGACGAATTCTGCAGATACAGGTCTAGCGATCCGTCTGCGTTGTATTTCAAATCCTGGCGAGGGCTGATCGAGTATCGATTGAGCGGGTTCGCCGTGAAGAAGAAGTTTTCGTCATACATCGTAATCGACCAGAAACCGGACACGGGCGGTGTCTGACCCTTCGCGAAACGGATGACGTAGTTCTTCCGACCGTCGTAAGAACGGCGATGGGCATCCTTCTCCGACGTCGGGTAGACCGCATCCTGGGGTCGGTTGGCACCGAGTCCGATAGCGGTGACCAGGGCTCGCATGAGGTAGTCGGTCCCGTAGAGGCCGGTTTTTGTGGTGAAGGCCCAGCCGTTGATATCCTTCACCTGGCTGTTGATCTTGAACTGCAGCATGATCCGGTCGAAGCCGATGGTCGGAATCTTGGTGCGGAAGTCGGCATTCAGCTTGCTGGGGTCGAAATCCTGGCCCGCGACAAGCCCGATCCGCGCGAAGCGCTCCAACGCGGGAGCATCCGCATCGGACGGAGGATTCGCCTTCATCAACTCGGCAAGAAGCGTGAAGTATTCGACCGCGTCCATCCTATTGACCTGGTCTCTTACCGCGGTCTTCATATCGATTGACGGATCAACCTTACCCGGCGGAGGCGTGTAGTCCTTGCCGTAGGCGCTCAGCGGAACAAGCTTGAATTCGTCCTGAAGCGCGTGGACTTCCGCGTAGTCTTCCGGCGTTCCCGTGCAGTAGATGCGACCCAGCAGCCAGACGATGTTGGTCGGGGATTCGAACTTGGTCGCACCATCGGGGATAGTTCCGGTCCAGCCCGGTCCCGTGACGACATAGGTTTGAGCTCCCGTCCCCGTTGTGCGCTTGCCCGGCACTTGGAAGACATTCGTCCATCCGTCGAGCATCGGCAGCAGGAAATACCGTCCCTTCATGTCCGGAACGCTGAGCACATACGGTTCCTTGCCGACGTCGAAAAAGGCGGTCGTATAGAGGGTGTCGGCGTTCGGTGCTGTCACATCCCTGAACGATGCGTCCGGATACTGGCGCAGCTTGATGATGTGCCCCATGGGGCCGCGAGTCCCCTTCACCTCGGCGACATTGGTCATCACGCGGCGGGTCATCTCCATCGTCACCAGCGGATAGCCGTAAATGTACGCGTCAGTAGCTATCCAGAAATCCTCCAGATCCGCGCCGATGTGGAGCCCTCCCTCGCCAAAATCTGCATGGGCAAGGGAAGCTACCGACGTTCCCGCCAGCAAACTGAGCGATCCGAAAGTCAATGTTCGACGAGTAATATTCATGATGGCCTCCAACAGTGAAACTGCGAAATGCAGCGTCACGCGAGACTATGCTGGTCAAGAAATTGTCTGACGATGTATTTTACAGGTATTTACATGGGAAATGAGGGCGCAGGACACACAAGCGGGCCGTCAGCACCTGACGCCTTGGCAACGCGGCCGTGGCTGTCGAGTCACGCGCGGCAAACGTCTCGGAGCCGAGGTGACATGATTGCACACCCGTCCGGAGCCGACGCGTTGCGTCCAAACGCAGGAGCTGCGGCCCTCGCCCAACGCATGTCGTCCGGAAGCGTGCAGCGGTCTTGGGTGGGCGACATGCAAGAAAACAGAAGCCCAAATCATGTCGCGCAAGTTCCAATTTGCACGAGATGCCCTGGGCCTCAGGCGGCGAGCAAGCAACGAGAAAAGCCTCTGAAACAGACGGCAGCCGCGTAACTTGCCACCATATAAATCGAACTACTGCGCTTCCTGGCAGTCTCGAAGGAGTTTGAGGGCTGCATCGGTACCCGCGAGGCTTAGCACGATCGGCTCACGGCCTGCCGGAGTAACGGTCAATGTCTTCTTCTTGGCGAGATCGTAGATGAACTCGGGGTTGTCGACCCAGACAAAGGCCCCCTTGTAGCCATCCATCATCTGCCGTCCCGTTGCTTCTCCGGTGAATTGCTGTCCGTCCACGTCAAAAAGCACGGATATCTGCTCTCCTTCGAAGACCTGTGCACCGGTCTTTGCGTAAAGCGCCAAATAGCCGCGCGCCTGGGCCTCGGGGACAATGCCCATCTGGAATTGCGTCTCGTCGGTCAGGTTCCTCGACATCAGGCAGCCTCGATCCTCGCCTTCGGTGACATAGACATCCCACCCGGCTTCTGCCCCATATTTCTTGTAGGTCTCGGCGGCCGCGCCTGTTGCAGTCAGGACTGCAAGCACCATTGCGGTGCGGAAACTTATCTGTGTGGACATGCCTCTCTCCTTTGCTTGTGGATGACAGTGCAGAGTGTTCTCGGAGCGCCGCTCTCTCCGTGTTCGTCAGCTCCCGGAATGCGGCAGTCTTCCCAAAAGGGCATATAGACCGACAGGCTCGCGCCGTGCTTCCGCCTCTCATTGCCGGAAAGTCTCGTATCAGGCTGCCGTCGAGACCTGCCCTTGGGTTTGGCCCCAGGAATTCATCGATCCGAGTACGCTAGCAAGGCGCTTGGCGCGACGCTGAACGTGTAAATTACGTCGGGGGGTGGAGTACGCTGCGGCATCGGGGGCGTTAATGGTTACGAAGAACTGCCCGAAGACTTTCCTCCAGTCGCAGAATTCTCGGACGTCAGCCGCCGCCGCGGGATCGGGTGGCGGCTTGGTTCTCCCGCAACGCAGCTTCAATCTCACGCACGAGCCGCCCGACAAGGTCTTCCCACTCCGCCCTTCGTGCCGCCCGAATTGGCGGCGGGAGTTGAGCGACCCTCGACAAGGCCGCTTCGGCTTCCGCGAGCTCCTCGCAGATATCGCGAAAGGTCCGATCCTTCTCGATCATCCGGCGGATGGTGAGTTCGAAATCTGGAAAACGGCGGACTGCTGCCGATAGAGCTGCACGCATATTTGTAGCTCTTCTTTCCATCTCGTTAGCCGACGTTGAGAAAATCTAGTCACTACACTGTTGCCGCAGCAAGAACGGGGATGTTAATTACATGCGTGACTGCGCGGCGGCAGGAAAACTCAGGCAGCGCAAGTCGTGGAAACAGCAAGAGGGAAGTTGTGATCCACGAAGAAGTACCTGGAAAAGGGAACACTGATCTCCCTGTAGCGGATTGCCACGGTCAGCTCGAGCGTGTCTTGAGTAGTCCAGACTTCGGTGCGACCGATCGCAAACATAGATTCCTCCGCTACGTCGTGGACGAGGCGTTGGCTGGGCGCGGGAACCGGATCAAGGCCTATTCGATCGCCGTCGAAGTGTTCGGCCGCGATGCCTCCTTCGACCCGCAGACGGATCCGATCGTCCGGGTCGAAGCCGGCCACCTGCGCCGGGCGCTCGAACGGTACTATCTGACCGCCGGACTGGACGACCCCATACTCATCGGCATCCCGAAGGGAGGCTATGTTCCCACCTTCTCGCGGCGCTATTCGCCTGGCCCGGTCCCCGAG
>Ga0180218_1000635_pt1 | contig 28915 bp, 27 predicted proteins | sample eDN3rd37CKraftBY_FD_151334 | JGI IMG/M metagenome (GOLD analysis project Ga0180218, IMG submission 151334) | Enriched backyard soil microbial communities from Emeryville, California, USA - eDNA 3rd pass 37_C Kraft BY (version 2) (version 2) | ecosystem: Environmental > Terrestrial > Soil >... | reverse complement strand
TCCCGAAGGATCCCCCCCTTTCCCCCGTAGGGCGTATGCGGTATTAGCCACGCTTTCGCGTAGTTATCCCCCGCTACTGGGCACGTTCCGATACATTACTCACCCGTTCGCCACTCGCCACCAAGATAAGCAAGCTTATCTCGTGCTGCCGTCCGACTTGCATGTGTAAAGCATCCCGCTAGCGTTCAATCTGAGCCAGGATCAAACTCTTCAGTTCAATTCCTGTAAATCGTATTTTCCTTCAAACATCCCTAAGGACGTTTGCGGTCATACGTCGCATTGCTTCAAAGGAAGAGCCGGTTCTTACTTTGACATAAAAACTTGGCTTCTTCACTTAGTGCAAGCACTTCAAACTTGTTGAGCCCAAGGCCTCGTGAAAGGCCCCGCGGCGCACTCATTCCAAGCGCCCACACTTATCGGTTGTTTCGTTGTTAAAGAACAAGGGTCCTGCCCCAACCTGGCTGCGCTTAACATGTCGCGCCTGGCGGTTACTGCGTTACTGCAAAGAAACGAGATTATGAAGCAGTTTTTTTGGCTTGTCAAGTTAAGGGTTTTGTGTGGAGCCTTCTGGCCTAGCACCGCAACCGCTTCTTGTACCGCCCTGCTCTACGCTCTCGTCGGGGACCGGAACACCGCCTAATAAAACCGCGTTCCTGACCCGCTTTACAGCGCTTCTCGCCGCCCCATCTGGCAGCAAACCCAAGGCTTGCTGCAAGCCTGTTTCCCTTGGGGTAAACCCTGAGGGGTGGGCTGCGAAAGAACGTAACTATAGCACAGCATTTTGAGGCCGTGCAACTGGAAAACGCCCCAAAATCCTCTTGCCGACACGCCCCATTCACCCCTTCCCATCCTAAGCCCTTGATCGGCCATGGGAATCTGTTTTTAACCGGACTGAAATATTTTTTTATCGAGAGGAAATATTCTTTTAAGCCGGGGGAAATATTTCTTACGCGGGTGGAAAGCAGTCTGCTCTCTCCTGGCTGCCGCGTCCGTATGGAAGGAGGTCTTCCCTATATGGACACAAAGGTGTATTTCATCGTGCTGAAGCTTTGTGCGTCCACGATAGCAGGGCAATTGCCCTCTTCTATAAGTACATGACACCATAGACGCCATGCGCCTCATGGGCGATGATAGGCCGGCACGAACGCACAACGGCAAGGGCGCCATTCGCGCGGGCCAGGCCCGTCGGCCCCTGGCCAAGTCTTCCCACCCTCTCACCGGAGAGCCCGCATGAACACCGCATTCACGCCCTGGGAGAATCCCATGGGCACCGCAGGATTCGAATTCGTCGAATACGCCGCGCCCGACCCGAAAGCGCTGGGCGAGGTCTTCGAGACCCTGGGTTTCAAGGCCGTCGCACGCCACCGCCATAAAGATGTCACGCTTTATCGGCAGGGCGGCATCAATTTCATCGTCAACGCCGAGCCGCATTCTTTCGCCCAACGCTTTGCCCGCCTGCACGGCCCCTCGGTGTGCGCGATTGCCTTTCGGGTCGAGAACGCCGCCCAGGCCTACCACCGGGCGCTCGAACTGGGCGCCTGGGGCATTGATTCGGGCAGCGGCCCCATGGAACTCAACATTCCCGCCATCAAGGGCGTGGGCGATTCCCTTATCTACCTGGTCGACCGCTGGGCCGGCAAGAACGGCCACGGCGGCATCGGCGACATCAGCATCTACGATGTCGACTTCGAGGCCATCGACCCCGCCACCGCCGACGCCGACATTCATCACCAGGGCGCGGGCCTGCGCGCCATCGACCACCTTACGCACAACGTGCACAAGGGCCGCATGAACGAATGGGCCGAATTCTACGAGCGCCTGTTCAACTTCCGCGAAATACGCTACTTCGACATCGAGGGCAAGGTCACGGGCGTCAAGTCCCGCGCCATGACATCCCCCTGCGGCGGCATCCGTATTCCCATCAACGAAGAAGGCACCGAAGAAAAAGGCCAGATCCAGGAATACCTCGACACCTACAAGGGCGAAGGCATACAGCACATCGCCCTGTCGACCGAAAACATTCACGCCACTGTGGAACAACTGCGTACCAACGGCGTCAAGTTTCTCGACACGCCCGACACCTATTACGAACTGCTTGACGGCCGCCTGCCCGGACACGGCGAAGACGTGGCCCGCTTGCGCGAGAATCGCGTCTTGCTTGACGGCGCCCCCGATGGCGGCCTGCTGCTGCAGATATTCACCGAAAACCAGATCGGGCCGATATTTTTCGAGATCATCCAGCGCAAGGGCAACGACGGCTTTGGCGAAGGCAACTTCAAGGCGCTGTTCGAGTCCATCGAGCTCGACCAGATGCGCCGCGGTGTCTTGAAGACACCCAAGGCCGGCTAGCCGGCACAGCCCGCAAGCGCCAATCGCGGAAGCCTTCCACGACCACGGGGGCCGGCCGCCAAGCCATCGGCACAAGTTCCAGACGGGGCCAGCGGCCCTCGATTCATGGCGCTACGCGCCGAACACCGGGTTCAGGGCGGCGCCGGGCATGGGCCGCCGGCCGCGGGTCACCCCAGCATATCGGCAAATTCCTTGCGCAACTTGGCCATCTTGGGTGCAATCACGAACTGGCAATAGCCCTGCTGCGGGTTGCGTTCGTAGTAATTGTGATGAACGGCTTCAGCGGGCCAGAACGGCGCCGCATCCAGCACTTTGGTCACGACAGCGGTGTCCAGCACGGCCTCGACCTGGGCGATGACTTCGCGCGCCACGATCTTCTGGGCCTCTGTCTGGCAAAAAATAACCGAAGCATATTGCGGCCCGACATCTGCGCCCTGGCGATCGGGCGTGGTGGGGTCGTGCGTGGCGAAAAACACCCTTAGCAGGGTGGCAAAATCGATGACGGACGGATCGAAGCGCACACGCACCACTTCGACATGGCCTGTGTCCTTGCCGCACACTTGTTCGTAGCTGGGGTTGTCGACGTGCCCCCCGCTATAGCCCGGGGTCACCTCGAGCACGCCGCGCAGCGATTGCAGCACGCTTTCGGTGCACCAGAAGCATCCCCCACCCAAGACAGCGGTTTCGATGCTGGAGTCTTGCTGTGAACTCATGGCTTTCATCCTATGTATGTAATGGCGTCCGCCGGCTTGCCTGGGGCCACTGGTGACGAGGAGCTGGCCGCCCTGCGGCAAGACATCGAGGCACGCGTGCTGCTTCAGTCAAGTGCGGCCCTGCTGCCGCTTGCTCCTGGCTATTCGACCTTGTCGGCCGGCGAGTCGTTCAAAGACAGTATCCATTGTGCCAGCGCGCGCGCATCGTTGGGGCTGACATGAGCCTGCCGCGGCATGGGCACAGGCCCCCACCGTCCCCGGCTTCCGTTGACGATGCTTTGGGCAAGATAGTCGGCTGCCTCGGGATTGCCGGCGAAGCGCTGGGCAATCGTCGAAAAAGCGGGCCCCACCACCTTGCGATCGACCCGGTGACAGGACATGCAGTTATTGGCCTGGGCCAGCCCAAGGCCGACGGTCTGGCCCGAAACGGGGCCCGCGTAGATGGAAGCGGCGAAAAAAAGCACCGCGCACGGTAAAAAAACAGAACGCACCAACATAATAAATAAGCAACCCTTTTATCCGGCAGCCGGCTTATCGGACAGTGCAGCTGCCGATCACACTCTTCCTGTATTATCGACGATATTTGACCCGACCCACCCGAAGCCATGCTTGTCCATCCTCAATTCGATCCCGTCGCCCTTCAGCTTGGCCCTGTGGCCGTGCACTGGTACGGCCTGATGTATCTGGTGGGCTTCGCCCTGGTCTGGCTGCTGGGCCGATGGCGCATCAATGCGGGCAAGGCCGACCTGACCCTTCGCGACCTTGAAGACCTGATCTTCTACTGCGTGCTGGGCGTGGTGGTGGGCGGGCGGCTGGGCTATGCGCTGTTCTACAAGCCGTCCGAATACCTGGCCAATCCGATCGAGCTGCTGTACGTCTGGCAAGGCGGCATGTCGTTCCATGGCGGGCTGCTGGGCGTCATTACCGTGCTGTGCCTGTTCGCGTACAAGAAAGGCAAGCCCCTGCTGGCCATCGGCGATTTTCTTACACCCCTTATCCCCCTGGGGCTGGCCGCGGGCCGGCTGGGCAATTTCATCAATGGCGAGCTCTGGGGCCGCGCCACCACAATGCCCTGGGGCATGGTGTTTCCGCAAAGCGGCGACAACCTGCCGCGCCATCCCTCGCAGCTTTATGAACTGGGCCTCGAAGGCCTGCTGCTGTTCGTCGTGCTGTGGTGGTTCTCGAACAAGCCTCGGCCCCTAGGCCAGGTCAGCGCCGTGTTCCTGATGGGTTACGGCGCGCTGAGGTTTTTGGTGGAATACACTCGCGAGCCCGATGCCTTCCTAGGCTTGCTGGCCGGCGGCCTGTCGATGGGGCAGCTTCTTTCGCTGCCCATGATCGCCGCCGGCGCGGTCATTTTTCTTTGGAGTGCAAGAAAATCGACCCGTTCATAGTAACCGTCACTGTTTCGGTGCCCGGCTCCAGAGGCACGCGGGCCGACTCATCGGCCGATGCGACCATGGCCATCATGCGCGGTGCGGGCTGGAACGGCATGCCCATGCCGCCCAGGTTGACGCTTTTGATCGAATAAGACTCAAACCCGAACGCCTCGGCGAGGGCCTGGGCGCGGCTCTGGAAAGCCTTGGCGGCGTCGGCGAGCAGCGCCTGCTCTTGCTTGGCGCGGGTTTCGGGCGCAACCGAAAAGCCCATTCCCGCGATCGGCATCCGGTCGCTCAGCTTGGCGGCCAACGCCGAAGCCGCGGCGAAATCAGTGGACTTGAGCACGATTTCGGCACGCCCCCTCCAGTTGGTGATCGCGCCCTTGTCGTCGTTATGCGGCCAAACACGGTAGTTGCCGCTGCGCGACTGCACCTTGCCTTCGGCCCTGGCGTCCTTCATGACGGAGTCAAGCGTATTGGACAAGGCCTTGACCACGGCCTCTTGAGACGGATCGCTGACCTCGGTGGCCAGCGTGATGGTGACCGTGTCCTGAGCCACTTCAGCGAAGGCCTGCGCGTCGAGCGTGGCCTCGGGCATCGGTTTGCGGTGGGCGTCGTGGTCGCCCGGCTCGTGGGCATGGGCCGGAAGTGCCAGGGCCATGGCCAGGCCTGCCACCACGCCCGCTAGCCAACTGTGTTTCTGCTGGAATAAATACATACGGCCTCCTGGGGAGTTGAAAGAGTAGGTATCGTGCGCCCAAACGCGGCGGATCGAGGTGAACCGCGCCACCTTGCCCGGCCAGCGCTTTATTCGGGCCTGATGTCGCCGGCTCGGCGATAAGAGTGATGTTCGCGCTTGTCGCGGTACATGGCAAGGTCGGCGGCGCGCAGCGCGCGATCGAAATCCTCGCGTCCGGCCGCGGTGGCTATGCCCACCGAAACGCTTAGCGGTGTGCCGCCATAGAACTGGTTGTTCAAGTCTATCAGGCGACGAACGTCGCTCAGGATCACCTCGGCCTCGATCGCCGACATGCCGGGCAGCAGCACCATGAATTCATCGCCGCCGATACGCGCAGCCGAGGCGGGGCGGTCTATGGCCTTGTTCAGCACCTCGCCCATGCGACGCAGCAAGGCATCGCCGGCGGCGTGTCCCTGCGTGTCGTTGGCCGCCTTGAGGTTGTTGAGGTCGAGGGCAATGAAGGAAACCGGGGCAATGCGCTTGCGCCCCAGGCGGTCAAGCTCGTCGACGAAGAAAGAACGGTTCTTCAATTGCGTGAGGACATCGTGCTGGCCCAGATATTCAAGATAGGCTTCGGCCTTCTTGCGCGCCGTGATGTCTGTAAGCGCCAGCAGTATCAGGTCCCAGTCGGCTTCATGGCCGGCAAACACCGAGAACTGCATATGGATGTGCAGGACGTCGCCTGCGAGCGAGCGGTTGCGCACCTCGCGATGCTGGAACAGCTTTCCTTCCCATAGGTCGATCAACTGCTCGGCGAACGAAGCCACCATCTCGTCCTCGAAGACTTCGTTCAGGCGTGTGAGCAGGTCGTTGCGGTCTTTGGCCTTGTACATTTGCAAGGTATAGCCGTTGACGTCCAGCACGCGGATCTCGGACATGCAACGTTCGACGAACTCGGGGTGGACATCGAGGAAGGTACGGAAATCAACGATGCCCTGCTCTCGGATTTCGTTGAGCAGGGTCTTGATGCGGCTGAAGTCTTCGACCCACAAAGAGACCGGCGCCTGCTGGAAGAATTCGCGCGCCATGCTCTCGTTCATGAGTGCGTTGCGGCGGGACTGCTGCAGCTCGGTGATGTCTTCTACCGCCACCAGCACTTGATCCCACCGGCGCTCGCGATCGGGAAGCACGACACCCCTGAGGGCGATGTCGAGGCGCCGGCCGTCAAGCGTGTAGTTGACCGTGGTGCTGCGAAAACTGTCGCCGGTGCTCCATAGTTGCAGCATTTCGGAAGCCAGGCCGTCGAGCGTGTCGTCGCGCATGACCTCGGGAAGCCGGGACATCAATGTTGCGGCCGTGTCGGCCCCATACAGATTCAGCGTCTGGAGATTGACGCGCTGGATGCGTATTGCGCCGGCGCACTGCCGCAGGCGATCGGGGTCTTGCCCCAGCCAGACCTGGAAATCGTGTACCCCTTCGGACCGCCATTGTTCGAAGAGCTCATACAAGGCACTGTAGTCTTCGAGCCATAGCGACATTGGCACGACTTCGAAGAAATCATCGAGACGAAATCCCCGGAGTTGCGGTATGTCCTGCGCATGCAACGGTTCTTTCATGATGTCTACCTTGTGGTGGATCAGCGCAACGATAACACTTCTGCAAAAAAAAGCCCGTCGCGATGGACGAGCTTTTTCAAAAAATGCCCCGCCTGTGCCGTATAGACCGGCATCCCGGAACCGAGGGTTCACGGTGGTCGCCATCAGCCAAGTTTTGGGATCACCAGTTAAGGTGTTCACACCCGCTTGTCAATCCGGCAACCTGTATGCCTAAGCATTGGTTCAAGGAATGTATGGTCAAATCTCGAACACTGCAGGGACAAACTGTGGAGCGCCGCGCCGCAAGGCCGACGCCCCGAATGATTTAGCTTGCGGCCCTGGCGCCACCTTGGCCCAGAGCCTGATCGATCATGTGGTTCATGTCGTCTATTCTACGCTTGAAGTCACCGACAGCCACGTCGCCAAGCGGACCATCGGGCGCGCGCATGGCCAGCATTTCGGCCGCGATCTGAATGGCAGCCATGACTGCGATTCGCTCGTTGCTAGAAATTTTACCAGACCCTTTGACGCGCAGCATGCGCTGGTCGACAAGGTGCACGGCCTCGAGCAGCGCCTGTTTTTCGGGCGCGGCACAAGCCAGCGAATAATCGCGGCCGAGGATGGAGACATCGATACGTTCCATGCGGGTTTACTCCTGGGGCGCGCCGGGCAGGCGCATCAATACAGCGTCGATGCGCTGCTGGGCAGCAAGGGCGGCGGTACGCAGGCGGCCGGACTCTTCTTGGCTGACCTGCAGGCTTTGCCGGACCGTTTCGCAGTCGGCGAGATGCCGCGCCGCTTCAGCGCGCAGCTGCGCCTCGGCGGCTTCAGCCTGGCTGCGCAGGGCCTCGAGCTGGCTGGCATGCCCGCGCGCCTGTTCGATCGCCTCTTGCTGCGCGGATTGTTCGCGCGAGATCTGGTCGCGCAAGGCATTGCGCTCTTGTTCGAGGCTGGTGATGCGGGCTTGCAGCGAGACACGGTCGGACTGCATCCGCTGGACGAGCTGCACCAGTTGCCCGATACGGGCAGAGAGGGAATCGAGATCTTGCAACATGGGCGTTATCGTAAACCATCCCGCATCAAGCTGGAAAGGGGAAAAGAGGGAAAACCCTCGAACAAGGGGAAATCAGGGTTTTCAGCAGGCATCGGGTCGATTACCATGCAGCACCTTCGCTTGGCGGGAGACAAGGCAGACATGCAGGTCAGAAACAAGCAGGATTTCGGCGCGGGCGTCATGTTCGCCGTCATCGGTGCCCTGGCATCGCTGGGTGCCCTCAAGTATGACATGGGTACGGCGCGCGACATGGGCCCCGGCTACTTCCCCTTCTGGCTGGGTATATGCCTGGCCGTACTTGGGGCCTCGATCGCGCTGCGGGCGTTATCCGTCCGGGCCCCCATCAGCAAGCTCGACCCCACCGACTGGAAGACCGTGGCCATACTTCTCGGCTCGGTTGCCTTGTCGGCCGCGCTGCTCAATATCCTGGGCATTTTCCTTACGGTCTTCATCCTGGTGCTGCTCAGCAGCATGGCCAGCCATCTCTTCAACTGGAAGGTGGCGGCCATTACGGGTGCCGGCCTGGCCGTCTTCGTATGGCTCGCCTTCATCAAGGCGCTGGGCCTGGTCTTTCCGCTCTGGCCCTCGGTGCTCAGCCAATAGGCGCCTCCCCTTTCCTTCTCTTGCGCAATAGTCCTCATGGAACTCTTTGAACACTTGATGTTGGGATTTTCGGTGGCCCTGACCCTGGAAAACCTGGTTTACTGCCTGCTGGGCTGCCTGCTGGGCACCCTCATCGGCGTGCTGCCCGGCATCGGGCCCCTGCCCACCATCGCCATGCTCTTGCCCATTACCTATGTGCTGCCCCCGGTGGCGGGGCTAATCATGCTGGCCGGCATCTACTACGGCGCCCAATATGGCGGCTCTACCACCGCCATCCTGGTCGCCCTGCCGGGCGAAACCTCTTCTGTGGTCACTGTGCTGGACGGGCACCAGATGGCCCGCAAGGGCCGCGCCGGCGCCGCCCTGTCCATTGCCGCACTGGGGTCGTTCTTCGCCGGCTGCGTGGCCACGATTGTACTGGCGGGCTTTGCGCCCCCGCTTGCCGAGATTGCCTTCAAGTTCGGGGCGGCCGAGTATTTCTCGCTGATGGTGCTGGGGCTGATCGGCGCCGTGGTGCTTGCCTCGGGCTCCCTGCCCAAGGCCATTTGCATGATTCTGCTCGGCCTGCTGCTGGGCATGATAGGCACCGACGTGAACTCCGGCGTGGCCCGTTTCGACCTGGGCATACCCGAACTGCAGGACGGCATTGATTTCGCCGTAGTGGCCATGGGCGTGTTCGGGCTGGCCGAAATCCTCGCCAATCTCGAACTCAAGGACAAGCGCACCGAGATCACCAGCAAGGTGGGCACGCTGTATCCCAATAAGCAAGAATTCAAAGAGGCCTGGCCCGCCTCTGTGCGCGGCACGGCCATGGGCGCGGCTCTGGGCGTGCTGCCGGGCGGCGGTGCCATACTGTCTTCGTTCGCCTCGTACACGCTCGAAAAAAAGCTTTCCAGCTCGCCCGAACGCTTCGGACAAGGCCACCCGGCCGGCCTGGCGGGCCCCGAATCAGCCAACAACGCGGCAGCCCAGACCTCGTTCATACCCTTGCTGACCCTGGGCATACCCGGCAACGCCGTGACCGCCCTGATGCTGGGCGCCATGACCATTCACAACATCCAGCCGGGGCCGCGCGTAATGACCTCTCATCCTGATCTGTTCTGGGGGCTGATCGTATCGATGTGGATAGGCAACCTGATGCTGGTCGTGCTCAACCTGCCGCTGGTGGGAATATGGATCAAGCTGCTGAAAGTGCCCTACCGCATCCTGTTCCCCGCAATACTGGTGTTTTGCACCATCGGCGTCTACTCGCTCAATTACAACACCTTCGACATCTGGATGCTGGCCGTCTTCGGCCTGGTGGGCTATGTCTGGATGAAGCTGCGCTGCGAGGGCGCCCCGCTGCTTCTGGGCCTGGTGCTGGGCCCCATGATGGAAGAGAATTTCCGGCGCGCGCTATTGCTTTCGCGCGGCGAATACACCACCTTTATCACCCGTCCGTTGTCGCTCACGCTGCTGCTGCTGGCTTTGGCATTGGTTATTATCGTGGCTTTGCCGGTCATCCGTAAGAAACGCGAGGAAACCTTCGCCGAAAACGACTGATGCCGCATTGAAACAGGAGCAAGCCATGACGTCGATAGCCGTAAAGCAGTACATGCACGCCGAACCTCAAGACGTCGCCTTTCTGGGCCTGGGGGTGATGGGCTATCCGATGGCCGGCCACCTGGCCCGCGCCGGGCATCGCGTAACGGTCTACAACCGCAGCGAATCCAAGGCGAAGCAGTGGGTGGATGAATTCGGCGGCCGCCGGGCCGCCACGCCCGCCGAGGCCGCGCGCGGCGCAGGCATGGTGCTGTGCTGCGTGGGCAACGACGATGATCTGCGCAGCGTCGTCCTGGGACCGGACGGCGCCCTGGCGGGCATGGCGCAGGGCAGCCTGTTCATCGATCACACCACGGCCTCGGCACAGGTGGCGCGCGAACTCAATCAATTGGCGGGCGAACGCGGCGTCGGCTTCATCGACGCCCCCGTGTCGGGCGGCCAGGCCGGCGCGCAAAATGGTGTTCTTACCATCATGTGCGGCGGCGACGCCGATGCCTTCGAGCAGGCCCGGCCCGTGCTGCACTGTTTCGCGCAGGCCGTCACCCTGCTGGGCGGACCGGGTTCGGGGCAATTGTGCAAGATGGTCAACCAGATCTGCGTCGCGGGCGTGGTGCAGGGCCTGGCCGAAGCCATTGCATTTGGCCAGGCCGCCGGCCTTGACATGAACGAGGTCGTCAAGGTGATCGGCAAGGGGGCCGCGCAAAGCTGGCAGCTCGACAACCGCGGGGCGACGATGATCGAGGGCAGGTTCGACTTCGGCTTTGCGGTGGACTGGATGCGCAAGGACCTTGGGCTGGTGCTTGACGAAGCCGGCCGCAACGGCGCGCGGCTGCCCGTTACTGCACTGATCGACCAATTTTATGGCGACGTGCAGCAAATGGGCGGCAACCGCTGGGATACCTCGAGCCTGATCGCCCGCTTACAGCAGAAAGGCAAATAGGCCTGCGGCGTTCAGCTTGCCGGGCGGGCCCTTCGCTGCACCGGCATGGCTTCGCGGGTATCGCCGCCCACGGCGAAGCGCTCGGCCTGGGGCCGCGCAAGCTGCTTGGCTTCAGCCTGCGCTTTTTCGGGCCCGTTGCGCTGCGTGTGTCCGCGTTGGCGCAGATAGCGGGTTTCGTGGCTGCGCCGGAAAAGAATGCCGGCCAGTTCGTTGAGCGCCTGGGTGTAGACGTCGCGCTTGAACTCGATGACGGCGTCGAGCGGAACCCAGTAGTGGCTCCAGCGCCAGGCATCGAATTCGGGATGGCGGGTCGCGCGCAAGCTGACGTCGGAATCGCGCCCTATCATGCGAAGCAGGAACCAGATCTGCTTCTGTCCTTTGTATATGCCGCGAGAATCGCGCCGGATGAAACCGCTCGGCACGTTGTAACGCAGCCAATCCCGTGTACGTCCCAGTATGCGCACATGCTCGGGCAACAGGCCCACTTCTTCGTGGAGCTCGCGGTACATGGCCTGCACCGGGCTTTCGCCGTACTTGATGCCACCTTGGGGAAACTGCCACGCGTGCTCGCGGATGCGCTTGCCCCAGAACACCTCGTTTTTGTTGTTTACGAGGATAATGCCGACATTGGGACGGTAGCCTTCACGGTCTAGCATAGGCCACCCCAATAGATTTAATACAATTACTCCCGATTATACGTATCTGCAGAGATCCACACCATGCGCGCATCCAATTATCACATCAACACCCTCAAGGAAGCCCCTTCCGAGGCCGAGGTCGCCAGTCATCAATTGATGACGCGGGCCGGCATGATCCGCAAGGTGGCGGGAGGCATTTATACCTATATGCCGATGGGGTTGAAGGTGCTGCGCAAGATCGAAAACATCGTGCGCCAGGAAATGGATGCAGCAGGCGCCATCGAGCTGCTGATGCCCGTCGTGCAGCCGGCTGAACTCTGGATGGAATCCGGCCGCTGGGAGCAATACGGCCCCGAGTTGCTGCGCATCAAAGACAGGCATGGCCGCGACTTCGTGCTGCAGCCCACCTCCGAAGAAGTCATTACCGACATCGTGCGCAATGAAATACACAGCTGGCGCCAGCTGCCGCGCAATTTCTATCACATCCAGACAAAGTTCCGCGACGAGCGCCGGCCGCGCTTCGGCCTGATGCGCGGGCGCGAGTTCACCATGAAGGACGCCTATTCCTTCGACCGCGACGAAGCCAGCGCCCAGAGCAGCTACGACGCCATGTATGACGCCTACACGCGCATCTTCCAGCGCCTGGGCCTCGAGTTTCGCGCCGTGGCGGCCGATACGGGCTCGATCGGCGGCTCTCGCAGCCATGAGTTCCAGGTTATCGCCGACACCGGCGAAGACCTCATCGTCTATAACCCCGACACGCAATACGCAGCCAATATCGAGCTGGCCGATGCACCCGGCCTCATCCAGCACCGCGCCGAGGCCACCCAGCCACTGCAAAAAACAGCCACGCCCAATGCGTCCAAATGCGAGCTCGTGGCCGAACTGCTCGGCGTGCCGCTCGACCGCACGGTCAAGTCCATCGTGCTGGCCGCCGACGACCCGGACGCGCCCGGCCAAAGCCGCATCTGGCTGCTGCTGGTACGTGGCGACCACGAACTCAACGAGGTCAAGGTCGGCAAGCTTCCCGGACTGGAACAGGGCCATCGCCTTGCCACCGAAGACGAAATCAAGTCGGCCTTCGGCTGCCCGCCGGGCTACCTGGGGCCCGTACAGACGGCACGGCCGGTACAGATCGTCGCCGATCGCACCGTGGCCAACATGAGCGACTTCATCTGCGGCGCCAATGACGAAGGCTTCCACCTTACCGGCGTCAACTGGGGCCGCGACCTGCCCGAGCCCGCCGTGGCCGATCTGCGCAACGTGGTCGCCGGCGACCCGGACCCGCAGGGCGGGCGCCTTGCCATACAACGAGGCATCGAGGTGGGCCACATCTTCTTCCTGGGCGACAAATACTCCAAGGCGCTGAACGCCACCTATCTCGACACCGATGGCAAGCCCGCCGTGCTGCAAATGGGCTGCTACGGCATCGGCATCAGCCGCATATCGGCCGCGGCCATTGAACAGAATCACGACGACAAGGGCATTGTGTGGCCGCGCGCCATTGCTCCTTTCGAGGTTGTGGTCTGCCCCATGGGCTGGAGCAAAAGTGAAACAGTGCGCAACGCGGCCGAAACGCTCTATGAACAGCTGCGGCAAGAAGGCGTGGACGTAATTCTGGATGACCGCGACGCCAGGCCCGGCGTCATGTTTGCCGACTGGGAGCTCATCGGCGTGCCCCTGCGCGTCACGGTCGGAGAAAGGGGCCTGAACGAGGGAATTGTGGAACTCCAGCAACGCAGCACGGGTCAGACAGAAAAAATACCTGCCGACAGCGCCCTTTCCCAGGTGCTGGAGCGATTAAAATCGCTGGCATGATTCAACTCGCTCCGGCTCCATGATTCGACATACCGCAGCCGGCCGGCCATAAAGCCGGCCCTGTCACACTGCCTAACGAACCCATGTCAACAGAAACACCAGGTTCCTTGTCCACGCTGGATATTCGCGTATATTACGAAGACACCGACGCCGCCGGCGTCGTGTTCTATGCCAACTATCTCAAGTTTTTCGAAAGGGGCCGAACCGAGTGGCTGCGTCGCCTGGGTGTGAATCAAAGCGAACTTGCCGCGCGCGACCAGCGCATGTTCGTGGTTAAAAGCGCGCAACTGCAATACATCAGGCCCGCCCGCTTCGACGACCTGGTCACCATCCAAAGCCGCATTACCCGGCTTGGCCGGGCCTCGATCGATTTCGCCCAGGTTGCAACGACACGTGGAACGACCCTGTGCGAAAGCACAGTGGAAGTCTGCTGCGTGGACACGCTCACTTTCCGGCCGGCGGGTCTTCCCGCATCCCTCAGAACCCTACTGCAAAAGGTCCAGGACTAACCATGCAAGCCCCCACCAGCGATATCTCGCTGCTCTCCTTACTGATGGACGCCAGCTTCCCCGTACAGCTGGTGATGCTGATTCTGGTGGCCATCTCCGTTCTTTCATGGACATACATCTTCGCCAAGCGCGCAGCGCTCAGGCGCGCCCAGACCCAGACCCGCCGTTTTGAAGACGACTTCTGGGCCGGCGGCGACCTGACCGTGCTGCAGCAGTCCATTGCGGGGCGCCGCGCCGAGCACGGCGCCCTGGCCCGTATCTTCGATGCGGGCATGACCGAGTTCCTGAAGGCGCGCCGCAGCGCGACCGGCTCGGGCGAAGCCATGCTCGACGGCCCCCGCCGTGCCATGCGGGCCACTTATCAGCGCGAAATGGACAGCCTTGAATCCCATCTGAACTTCCTTGCCTCGGCGGGTTCGGTCAGCCCCTATATCGGCCTGTTGGGAACGGTGTGGGGAATCATGCACGCTTTCATCGGTCTATCCAGCATGCAGCAGGCCACGCTGGCCGCCGTGGCGCCCGGCATCGCCGAGGCGCTCATCGCAACGGCCATCGGCCTGTTTGCCGCCATTCCGGCCGTGGTAGCCTACAACCGCTACACGAACGAAATCGACCGGCTGTCCATCCGCTTCGACAGCTTCATCGATGAATTCCTGAACATCTTGCAACGCCAGGTACGCTGATGCCCTCCATACGTGGATCTTCCCGCCGCTCCGGCCGCCGCCTGCAAAACGAGATCAACGTCGTTCCCTATATCGACGTCATGCTGGTGCTGCTGGTCATTTTCATGGTCACCGCGCCCATGATCACGCCAGGGCTCATCGATCTGCCCACGGTCGGCCAGGCCAGCGAGGTTCCTGTCGAACCCGTCGAAGTCCAGATCGAAGAAGACGGCTCGATGTCCGTGCGTACACGGCGCGCCGGCGAAGAGTTCCAGAAAATCGCACCCGAGCAGCTCGTCGGCGAAATCCAGTCCCGCATCACGCCTGAGACGCCGGTGGTGCTTGCCGCCGATGGCAAGGTTCCCTACGAGACAGTCATGAAGGCCATGGACCAACTGCGCTCCAACGGCATTACGCGGCTGGGCCTGCTGGTGGATCAAAGCGCCGCCCCCGACGACCAAAAACGATGACCCAGCCCTTCCGTCCGAAGCCCGGGGCCGGTTCAGGGAAACCCTCCCATCGCTCGGCCCAGCAAGCCGCACGCACGCCCGAACAAGAAGACGAGCGTCGCGGGCTGGCTTATGCGCTGGCAGCGCACGCGGCGATCGCGGCCGTCATGCTGGTCGGTTTCCTCACGGCCTCGCCCAGCAATCCCAACCCGGTGCAGATCGAGCTCTGGGCCGACGGCAATACACTGGCCGCCGCCGAGCCCGAAACAGAGCCCGACAGCGTCGAACAGCCCGAACCGCAGGTGGAACAGCCTGCCGAGCCCGAACCCCAGCCAGCCCCGCAGCCCGAGCCCCAGCCAGAACCGGAGCCTCAGCCGGAACCCGCGCCACCGGCCGAACCTCCTCCCCCACCCGAGGTCGACCCGGACATCGCCCTCGAAAAGGCCCGCGAAGAGAAAAGGAAACGCGAAGAAGAAGAGCGCCGCCTGGCCGAACAGAAGGCGGCCGAAGAAAAAGCGGCCGCCGAAAAGGCTGCCGCCGAGAAAGCGGCCGCTGAGAAAAAGGCCGCCCAGGAAAAAGCGGCCGCTGAAAAAGCTGCAGCGGAAAAGGCGGCGGCGGAGAAAGCTGCCGCTGAAAAAGCTGCCGCCGAAAAAGCGGCGGCCGAGAAAAAGGCCGCTGAGAAGAAAGCCGCTGAGAAGAAAGCCGCGGAAGAAAAGGCCGCCGCAGAAAAAGCCGCTGCCGAGAAGGCCGAGGCCGAAAAGAAAGCCGCCGCCGAAAAAGCGGCCGCCGCCAAGAAAGCCGCCGCCGAGAAAAAAGCCAAGGAAGAACAGGCCAAGCGTGACGCCATACGCGCGGCAATGCGGGGCGACGCCCTGGGCGCCGCGGGCATTGCCGGCGGCACCGCCGACCGCAATCAGTCGGGCGGCGGAGGCACCGACTCGGGCTACGCCGCCCTGGTGCGCAAGTGCATTCGGGATGGCGTCGTCTACCCCACCCCGCCCCGCAGCGGCTCGAACCCGACAGTACAATATAGGGCCAATCTGGACAGCAGTGGACATGTGACCGGAGTCCGCATATTGCGCTCTTCCGGCATACCCGCGTTTGACCGGGCCGTCGAGTCGGGTATACGGGGCTGCAATCCCTTCCCCAAACCGCCAACGGGCAAGTATCCTTCGTATGTCGACGGAAACTACCTGATGTATGACCAATAGGAGATAAGCCGACATGACCACCGTCATTCCCGCCCCCACCGCCATGCATCGCACATGGCAAGCATGCCTGTTCGGCCTGCTGATGCTCGTGCTGGGCATGTTCGCCGCCGGCACCGCCAAGGCCCAGCTTCGCGTCGACATCTCCGGCGTGGGCGCCACGCAATACCCCATCGCCATCGCCGACTTTTCCGGCGACCCCAAGGGCCAGCTCATCAGCGAGGTCATCAGGGCCGACCTTACCCGCTCGGGCCAGTTCCGCCTTATCAATGCCACCGGCACGACGCTTGAAGCCGAAAGCACGGTCGACCACGAAAACTGGCACAGCCGGGGCGCCGACTACATAGCCTATGGTTCCATCACGCAGGCCGGCGGCCAGTACACGGTCAGCTATCGCCTGGCCAACGTCATCCAGAAAAGCCAGCTCGACGGCGTGGCCTTCAGCGGCTCCGAAAAAGAACTGCGCCGCATCGCCCACCAGATCGCCGACCGCATCTACGAAAAAATCACCGGTGTGCGCGGCGTCTTCTCTACCCGGCTCGCCTACGTCGTGCAAAAAAACAACACGCACGAGTTACAAATTGCAGACGCCGACGGCCAGAACCCGCAGGTCATGCTGCGTTCAAAGCATTCCATCATTTCCCCGGCCTGGTCCCCCGATGGCTCCAAGCTGGCCTATGTCAGCTTCGAATCGGGCAAACCGGTCGTGTATGTCCAGACCCTGGCCACGGGCGAACGCTTTCCCATCGCCAACTTCAAGGGCAACAACAGCGCGCCGGCCTGGTCCCCCGACGGACAGCAGCTTGCCATCACCCTGTCGCGCGACGGCATTGCGCAAATCTACACCATCAATGCCGACGGCTCCGGGCTGCGCCGCGTCATGCGCTCGCCTCTTATCGACACCGAACCCTTCTACACGCCGGACGGCAGCGGACTGGTCTTTACCAGCGACCGCAGCGGTAGCCCGCAGATCTATCGCGTTCCGGTCTCGGGCGGCAATGCAAGCCGCATCACCTTCAACGGCAGTTACAACATTTCACCGGCCCTCTCGCCAGATGCAAAAGAACTGGTGTACGTTACAAGAAGGGATGGCGCATTTCGCATCGGCCTGCAAAACATGGCCACCGGGGCCGAACAATTATTGACGGAAGGCCCCGATGACGAGTCGCCCAGTTTCGCGCCGAACGGGATGCAAATCCTCTATAGTTCCATACAAGGCGGACGTAGCGTGCTGGCCGTAGTATCTACCGATGGCCGGGTGCGTCAGACTCTGTCGACCTTGGACGGCAAGGTACGCGAGCCCACCTGGGGACCATTTACCAACTAGTTTTTTCGTGACTCTTTTCTAAAAGGAACTCAAATGAGATCGCGCATCGTAAAAAGCCTCAGCATTGCCGCATTTGCCGCCTCCCTGGCGGCTTGCAGCTCAGTGCCTCTCGACGAATCCCAGTCTGGAAGCGGCGCCGGCACGGGCGGCGGCGCGTCAACCGGCCAGATCATGGACCCCTTCAACCCGCAAAGCCCGCTGGCGCAGCAGCGCTCGGTGTACTTCGAGTTCGACAGCTACGTGGTTCCTGACCAGTATCGCAACGTCGTCGAAATGCATTCGTCCTATCTGGCCAGCAACGCCCAGCAGCGTGTCGTCATCGAAGGCAACACCGACGCCCGCGGCGGCGCCGAGTACAACCTGGCCCTGGGCCAGCGCCGCTCCGACGCAGTCGCCCGCATGATGACCCTCATGGGCGTGCGCACCGACCAGATCGAAACCATCAGCTTCGGTAAAGAGCGTCCCCGCGCGCACGGCAACACCGAGGCCGATTTCGCTGAAAACCGGCGTGCAGATATCGTCTATCAGCGTTAATCTACGGTCTTGAGTCACTGCGACGCCGCGGCGGCCATCCGTCGCGGCGTTTTGTTTACTCCAATATTCTTGTCAGTCCGCCGCATTGCCGCGGCGCCGGAGCTTCCCGATGCGCAGATTCGTTTCCATGCCCCGACCCCAGGTTTTGGCCGCCACCCTTGCCCTGACGTTCTTCATGCTGCCCGCCCACGCCTTCGCCGACGATGAGGCCCGCCGGGCGATTCTCGAGCTGCGCCAGCAGGTAAGGCAGATGCATGAACAGAACCAACAGGCGCGCTTCCTGCTGGCCGACCAGATCGAAACCCTGCAGCACGAGCTGGCCGAGATGCGGGGCCAACTGGAACGCATGCGATTCGAGCTCGACATCAACAAGCGCTCGAGCCAGGACCAATCGGGCGGCAGCTCGATCCAGGTCAGCAACCCCCAGGAACAGGCGGCATTCGACAACGCCATGGGGCTGTTTCGCAGCGGCAAGTACAAAGAAGCCGCACAGGGCCTGAACAGCTTCCTGGGCGATTACCCCAACAGCCAGCTGGCCTCCGAGGCCAGGTTCTACCTGGGCAGCAGCCAGTACGCAACCAAGGACTTCAAGGGCTCTATCGCCCAGCTGCAGCAACTTGTCCAGGCCGCGCCCAACGACCCCCGCGCCCCCGACGCCTTGCTGATCGTTGCCGCCGGCAAGATCGAGCTCAACGACATGGCCGGCGCCAAAACCAGCTTGCAGCAGATCGTGCGCGATTATCCGCAAAGTTCGGCGGCCGACACGGCCAAGAGCCGGCTGGAACTCCTGCAGTAATCCCTGTTTCATCCGCCTTAGGCTGTGCAGGGCCGAGCGGCCCCGCCCTTGTCTGCTCTCGACTCTCGTGCCCATCGCCCGCATCCAGGGGCGTGCTTTCCATGCTTGAACCGCTTACCCGTCTGCCCCTCCGAAGCATCGACGATGCCGGCCATCCGCTCAGCTACGTCGAATCAGGACAGGGGCAGGTATTGCTGCTGGTCCATGGCTCATTGTGCGACTTGCGCTACTGGCGCTGGCAGATTCCAGAGCTAAGCCGCCATTTCCGCGTCGTCGCGCCCAGCTTGCGGGGCTATTGGCCCCACGCCTTCGAGCAGGCCAGCCCCTTGTTCAGTGTAGAGCAGCACGCGGCCGACCTGGGCAAGCTCATCGACGAAGCCGTGGGCCGGCCCGTTCATCTGCTGGGCCATTCGCGGGGCGCGCACGTGGCGCTGGAGCTGGCCGCGCAGACACCCGGCAGAATCGCCTCTTTGATCCTTGCCGACCCGGGAAGGCAGGCCACGCCCTCCGCCACTGCCCTGGCCTTTCAAAAGCAAGCGGCCGACCTCCTGGCGCAGGGCGACGTGGAAGGGGCGCTGGCGGGCTTCATCGACACCGTCAACGGCGCCGATACCTGGCGACGCATGACGGGCTGGTTCAAGGAAATGGTGCGGGACAATGCCGGCACCTTGTTCTCGCAGGTGGCCGAGCACGACACGGCCCTCGACCCATCGCGCGCCGGGGTGCTGAAGTGCCCGGTCTTGCTGCTGGGAGGCGAACACAGCCCGACCCGCTTCAAGCGTTCAATGGACGTTCTGCAGGCCTTTCTGCCGCATGCCCAGCGCGATGTGATTCCTTCGGCCTCGCACGGCATGAACCTGGGCAATGCCCGCGCCTTCAATGCGCGCGTCGAACACTTCGTACTCGAAGCGCAGGCATGACGGGCCCGCGGCTTCCCGTTTGACCCGCCTGCCCCGCCCCATCGCCGCCCGACGGGCGGCATGGAGCCTCGGCTGTTGGCTGTTGGCTGTTGGCTGTTGGCTGTTGGCTGTTGGCTGGCGGGCTATTTTGCTAGCGTGTTGGCCGGCTTCACTTCGCAATCGGCCTGGGCCTTGTCGCCAGAGCCAAGCAGAAACTGCATGGGCACTGTGTCGCCCACCTTGATTTCCTGGGTGGGTTTCTCGAGCATGAGGTGATAGCCGCCCGGCTTGAACTCGAGCTTTTGACCGGCCTGGATTTCGGCGCCATGCACATGCGACATGCGGCTCATTCCATCGGCATGCGTAGTTTGATGCAGCATGACGGCCGCGTAGCGTGGCGAGGCGGCGCCAGTAAGCGTAACGGCCTGGGCGCCTTTGTTTGCCGCCACGAAATAGCCGGCCGACGGTGCGGGCGCAGGCACGAGGCGGATCCAGCAGTCGCTGACCGCAAGCGCGGTGGAAACCGGCATGGCGGCAATGGCTTCCGGCGAAGGCGCGGCCGCCATGGCGTGACCGTCCTGGCCATGCGCCGCGTGGCCTTCCGGGGCTTGCCCATGGTTGCCGTGGGCATGGGCATGGGCAAGCTGGACGGCAGCTTGCGGGGAGGATGCGTTGGCAACGGGCATAGCCATGGCCAGGGCGCCCAACAGGGCCAACGCGGCGGCGGATGCGTGATTCATGTTCACTCCAGGTGATTGAAGATTTGGCCTTGAGTTTACCTCGAACTAAATTCGCCCCTTCCGCATGCCGTTAACCATGGCTCCAAGTACAACCATGAAACGGAGCAACTATGCGTTGGATCAGCGGCACGACAGTCAGGTTTCGGCTTGTTGGCGGATTCCTCATCGTGGCGGCGATCGCGGCCGTCATCGGCGCCTTGGGCATCCTTTCGACCCAACGCATGAACGAGATGGCCGATCGCATGTACGAACGCGAACTGCTGGGCGTAGTGTCGGCGGCCGAGGCCAACCTGCACATCGTCGCTGCCGGGCGCGCCCTGCGCAGCACACTGCTGGCGCCCGACGCCGAAGTGCACGTGGCCGAATACTACGCCATGGAATCGCGTTTCGACTCACTGAAATTCGAACTCAAGAAACTCGAGAGCATGTTCGACACGGAGCGGACCCGAAAGGCCGTCCAGGACGCTCTAGACGCCGTCGCGGCATATGAAAAGGCAGTCAAGTCGCTGGTAACGCAGAATCGCGCCGACCTGCCCAGCCACGAGGTCGTCACCGAACGGCTCTTCAATGAAATCCGCTCGCTGGGCGACACCGCCGAGATCCTGGTCAGCCTGCTTACCCTGGAAAAACAGAACATCGCCCAGGAGTATGCCAAAGAGATGGGGGACATCTACCGCAGAACACTGTACAGTTTGATCGCCCTGACACTGGGCGGCGCGCTGCTGGCCATTCTGCTCGGCTGGCTCATCACACGCTGGCTGACTCGCCAGCTTGGCGGCGAGCCCCGGGACGTCGCCCGCATCGCCGGCGCCATCGCCCAAGGCGATCTCACCAGCCATATCGATACCCGCCGGGCCCGGGAGGGCAGCATCGTAGCCGCCATGGGCCAGATGCAGGAATCGCTGCGCAAGGTCGTGGCCGCGGTGCGCGGCAGCAGCGACCATATCGCGACGGGCTCCAGCCAGATCGCCGTCGGAAACGCCGACTTGTCTCAGCGCACCGAAGAGCAGGCGGCCAACCTCACCGAGACCGCCGCCGCCATGGAGGAACTTTCCAGCACCGTAAAGAACAACGCAGACGTCGCCCAGCAGGCGGCGGGCATGGCCGCCCAGGCCAGCGCCTCGGCCACCAGGGGAGGCGAGGTGGTGAACGAAGTGGTGGCGACCATGAACGAGATCAATGCATCGTCCCGAAAAGTAGTGGACATCGTCGGGGTCATCGACACCATCGCATTCCAGACCAATATTCTGGCCTTGAACGCCGCTGTCGAAGCGGCCCGTGCCGGCGAACAGGGACGCGGATTCGCCGTCGTCGCCAGCGAGGTGCGCAGCCTGGCGCAAAAATGCGCCTCGGCCGCCAAGGACGTCAAGCAGCTCATCGACGATAGCGCCCAGAAAGTGGAAGCCGGCGGAAGAATGGTCGATGCGGCCGGGGCGGCCATGTCGGACATCGTCGCCCAGGTCAAGCGCGTCACCGACCTGATCAGCGAGATCAGCGCGGCGACGGTCGAGCAGACTTCGGGCCTGAACCAAATCAACGACGCCGTCGCCCAGCTAAGCGATGTCACGCAACAGAATGCCGCACTGGTCGAGCAATCGGCCGCGGCGGCCGACAGCCTGCGTGGCCAAGCCCGGCAGTTGGTGGACGTCGTGGGCGTGTTCAATCTCGGCCAACAAGTCGAAGACGCACCTCCTACTGCGGCGCCGCTCGCGCCGCCCCCGCGCTTGACCGCGGCATCAGCCGCCGGGGAATGGGATGAGTTCTGAGGGGGGCCCTGCTTCGCGTAGACGACAGCCGATTGGGTGGTAACATTTGAAGCTGTCACCCTCACCCATCGAGTAGTGTTTCCATGGCCGTCTTCGACATCGATCCCATCGTCAAGTCTCTTCATGCCATCCGCCAAGACTGGCGCGATTCGCAAAGGCGTCCCCGCGAACCGGACGGACGCGAATTTCCGTCACGCGAAGCTGTCGCGCAGGCCATGAACGAGCTCAAGGGCGCGCTTTTTCCGATGCGCCTGGGTCCCACCGACCTGCGCCACGAAAGCGAAGACTACTATGTGGGCTACACGCTTGAATCCGCCCTGCACTCCCTGCTTGACCAGGCCCGGCTCGAGCTGCGCTATCTGGCGCGCAACGACGACGATGTCGGCGACGTCGCCGTGCAAGCCCGGGCGGCCGAGGCAATTCGAAACCTGGCCCTGTCGCTGCCCCAGATACGCCGCTTGCTCGACAGCGACACCCTGGCCGCCTACCATGGCGACCCGGCCGCGCGCACCGTCGACGAAGTGCTGCTGTGCTATCCCGGCATGGAAGCCATGATCTACCATCGGATCGCGCACCAGCTGTACCGCCAGGGCCTGCCCCTCCTGGCCAGGGTAGCTTCCGAACTGGCCCACAGCCAGACGGGTATCGACATCCACCCCGGCGCCCAGATCGGCGGCAGCTTCTTCATCGATCACGGCACCGGCGTAGTCATCGGCGAAACCACCATCATCGGCGAACGCGTGCGCATCTACCAGGCGGTCACCCTGGGCGCCAAGCGCTTTCCCACCGACGAGAACGGCTCGTTGCAAAAGGGGCTGCCGCGACATCCCATCGTCGAAGACGATGTGGTCATATACGCCGGCGCCACCATCCTGGGACGGGTTACCCTGGGCAAGGGCTGCGTCATCGGCGGCAATGTCTGGCTGACCCAGGACGTGCATGCCGGCAGCTACGTCACCCAGGCCGACTGCACGCCCAGCCGCCAGGAATCCACCGCCCGTCTCTGACGGCAAGCCGCTGCACGCGTAAAGCGGGCATACCCGCTTTGCGCGCCACAGCCCGGGCTAGGCTAGAACGACTGCGTCAAAGTCAATATGCCCGCGGCTCGCCCGGTGAAGCGCCCGCTGCTGTTGGTGTAGAGGTCACGGTCGGCGTTGGTATCGACATAGGCCAGCGCCGCCGTAAAGCCTCCCCACGTCTTGCTGAAGCCGATCGACCAGTCCGCATACGAACCGTCATCCAGATTTCGAACGCGCTGGTAGCCCACATGGCCATCGAAGTTCAGGCCCCACACTCCGGTGGGCAGGCTGGCGTTCAATTCGTAGTATTGGCTGTTCTTGCTGTCGGGCACGCCAAACAGGTTGGTGAGGGCGTGCGAATACTTGAACGTGACCGGGCCGTAGCCCAAGCCAAGAAACAGCTCCGTCGTATGCGGACGAGTGTATCCGCCCGGATAATCGCCGGGATAGAAGTACTGGAGCACGCCCGTGTCGATGGTGAAGTCGCCCCACAAGGGGCCCGCATACCCGGCAAAGAAATCCATCTCGACCGGCGCCGAGACGTCGGGGTGCGAGTCGCCCAGCCAACTGATGGTGGAGTTCCAGTTGCCCACGTAGAAGCCGCTGGAATGCGTCAGGCCGAAGCCGCCCTGCACTGCCGGCTTGTTGTTCGTCTGCATCAGGCCGCGATAGCGGTACTGGCTGGCCAGCGACACATTGGCCTCGAACGTGAAGTCCGACGCGCCGGTCTCGGCGGCGCCGACAGGTCCGGCGACACACGCGGCCAGCCCCAGCGCGGCGACCACCTTTGAGTAAGTGGCTTTCATTTTGCATGCTCCTTGTTTGAGTGAAATGGGAAGCCCCATTGCTCAATACGCAACATGCATGCCAATTTGCCTGCCGGCGAAAGCGGCTCGGCCCATGCCTTGCCGCCGGATGTACCGCAGGCCCGGCTCAATCGCCCGTCTGCTTGTAGAAGGCGGCTGCCCGGGCGCCATGGCCCAGGCTTGGCGGCGACCCCAAGAGCCCCATGACAGGGCGCTGGACGCCCCGTGCTGGTGCAGGACCGGAATGCTTGCAAGCAGCGGCTGACGCTTTGTGAGTTTGTAAGTGTTAACAGGCCCTAGGGCTTGTGCGCCTGGGCCACCTTGCGCCATACGCTGGCCAGCCAGGGCTGCTGCTCGCGCGGCAGGCCCTGGGGACGGTAGTAGTGTTCAAGCTCTGTGAAGCCCGCCTGCCCCAGCAACCGGCGCCAGGACTCCAGGTCGTGATAGACCCCATAGCGGGCGCCGTGCCAGCCCTCTTGATTGGCGCCGCGCGGGTTGGAGCTGAACAGCACGCCCGATGGCTTCAGGCAGGCATTCAGCTGGGCAAGGACGCGCGGCAGGTCGGCGCTGGGCACATGAAACAGCGAAGCGTTGGCAAACACGCCGTCGAAGTGCGCCGAAGGCAGATCGAGCGCCAGGAAATCCTGGTGCCAGACTTCGCATCCCGTCGCTTCGCGAGCCATGGCCACGAACTCTTTGGAGCCATCGAGGCCCACCGGCTGATGGCCAAGCTGCAGGAAAGCCGCCAGGTCGCGGCCCGGCCCGCAACCGAAATCGAGTATGCGAAAAGGCGCAGGGGCCTGGATATGGCGCAACAGGGCATCGATATTCTGGCGCACATCGTGTTCTTGCGTGCCGGTCCGGAACGCCGCGGCCTTGCTGTCGTAGTCCTGTAGCGTAGCGGCCGTGACATCGGTGGCCGGACGGAAAACTTGCGTCATGCCGGAGAGGGCCTATTCCATGGTAAAGCCGACCTTGATGGTGACCTGCCAATGCGCAATCTTGCCGTCGACCACGTGGCCCCTTGTTTCGACGACATTGAACCATTGAATGTGGCGCACGGTTTCGCTTGCCTTGGCAATGGCATTGGAGACTGCGTCTTCGATGCTGGTGGGCGACGAGCCGGTGAGTTCGATCTGCTTGTAGACATGATTGCTCATGGTTCGCTCCTTGCGTGAAGTCGTTGGGGGTTGAACCATGGTAATGCCTTTGGCAGCCCGCCACAAGGCAGGCAAAGGCCAGTACTTCAGACCTTGCGCATATGATTGTCCCACGACCGTCCGCCTTCTTCGGGCAGAATGAAGCGCATGCCGGCGGCGCCGGCCGCAGAGCCGCCGTTCGATTCAAATGCCTCAAGGCCGACACCCGCAATCGCGCCCAGGCCGCTGCTCAGCAGGAAGCCGCCGGATACCGCCGGCGCCACCCCGCAGCCGTCGTCCAGCGCCACTCGCCTGAGAAAGCCGCCCGTGCCGGCGTCCCAGAACACGACGCAGCCACCCACCGGGCTGGAAGTGGCGATGATGCGGCCGGAGGCGTCGGCCGCCACCGAACCCACATAGTTGCGCATGTCGCGCAACACTTCGGGCGGCCCCGAAAACAGCCGTATCGCCTCGCCCCGCTTGTGGCGCGCCACCAGCGCCGGGCGATCGCCGGCCGGCCCCATGTACTGGCAGCCCACCCACACCGCGCCCGACGCATCGAGCGCCATGTGGCGAAGGGAAAGCCGATGCAGGTTCCGGGACAGGAAGACCTGCTCGAGCAGGCGGCCGCTGTGCACGTCGATATAGGCCAGCGAAGGCCTCATGGTGTCGAGGTTGAGTTCGAGCTTGCCGTAGTCGGGATGGGTAAGAATGCCGCCGTTGGCCACGCAAAGCGTGCGGCCGTCGGGCATGAGCACGACCTCGTGCGGGCCGATGCCGCCCGTGGGGCATTCGCCCACCCGCTTGTAGCCGCCCGCGTCCGAGGCGTCGTAGATGCCCAGCACGCCGCGTCCCGCCTCGTAGTCGTTCTCGGTTGCGAACAGCAGCTTGCCGTCGGGCGTATAGACGCCATGTCCGTAGAAATGCCTTTCGTCGGCCAGCTCGAGGGCACGCGGTTCGCTGCGGCCATGCAGGTCGAAGGCCACTGCAAAGAAACCGGGCTGGCGGCCGAAAGCCACGGCCCGGCCACGGCGCGCGTCGATGGCGAAACTATGGCCCCGGTCGGGCAGCGGCACGACTTGGTGATCGACGCCTCTTGCGTCGAAGACGGCGGCTTCATAGCGCCCTTCCCGCTTGCGGGCCGCCAGATACAGCGGCGCGCCACCGTCGCGCGCCCATATGGGCATCGCCAGCGACGTGCCGCCCGCCGCCAGCAACATGGCCAGGAAACGGCGCCGGTCAATCCCCATCGAGTGCATTGAAGCCTATCCTTACGCCCAGGGCGGGCGCCACATCCTGGTCGACAAGGTCCTTGGCATTGTTCAGCAACAGCCTTACCAGGACCAGCCCGCGATGGCTTTCTTCATCGCGCCAAAGTTGTTCGGTTCCGCCCCGCATGCCCTCGAGCTGGTCGACGGCCCTCTGCAGTTCGCCCCGCACGTTCTGGTCTATCCATTCGGCGCCGGGAAAGCTGTAGCCGCCCGCATCGTAGAAGGCCAGCATGCCCCGCACCGCGGCCTGAAGCGAAACCGGTGCGAGATCGCTGCGCCAGAACGGCGCTTTGCGGGGCGCGGCCTTGCCCGCGCCGGCGCCCAGAGAGGGTGCAAGCTTGACGTCGACCTGGAACTGCAGGCCGGTGGACAGGGCCTTGACCACTTCGGCGGCGACCTCTTGCGCATTGCGATACAAGGGATTGTCGGGGCCGGGCTGGGAAAACAGCCGTGCGAACTCGCCGTCGGCCTTCCACAGCGCATGCAGTTCGCCGCCCACGCGTTCGAGGTTGCCGGCCACCGCCAGCGCATAGGCGCAAGCCGCGGCCTGGTCGTCGCCTTGCTTGCCCGACAGCGGGCCCTTGTCGCGATAGAGCACGTACTCGAGGGCAGGCAGGCCCTGCAGCGCGACACTGTGCTGGGCCAGCCCCTGTGCGTCCGGAATCTCGCCGGCCGGCTTGGCGAGCAGGCCCTGCACCTGCCGGATGGTGACGCCGCGCGGGTCAGGCCAGAAATAAATGCTTTCGAAGCGGTTAGCCTCGACCAACGGGCCAAAGCGCAGGAACTCGATGCCCGACCAGGCGGCCACCAGATGCTCGAACGCAGCCGCCACGTCGTCAAAGCCCGCCGCCGGGTCGCCGCAGGCGCTTTGCAAGGCCTTGCCCATCTGCCCCGCCGCCTCGTGGAACTGCTGCGCGGCCGGTGCGATGTAGCCTTGAGCCAAACGGGCGCCCAGGCCCGAGGCGGCCTCGGTTGCGGCCTGTGCAACGGCCACGCCTGGCATGGTCCAGGCCAGGGCCAGTACGGCGGCCCCCATCCATTGTTTGATCATGTGTTTTTCCTACAAAGATTCCAGGAAGCGCAACAGATTCTCCCGCTCTTCCGGGGTCATGGCCACTACGCGGTCGCGCGCCGCCTGCGCCTCGCCGCCGTGCCACAGGATCGCCTCCAGCAAGGTGCGCGCCCGCCCATCGTGCAGCCAGGTGGCGTCGGGATTGACGGTTTTGGTCAGGCCTATGCCCCATAGCGGCGGGGTGCGCCATTCGCTGCCGCTGGCCTCGCCCTCGGCCTGGCCGTCGGCCAGGCCCGGGCCCATATCGTGCAACAGCAGATCCGTGTACGGCCAGATGAGCTGGAAGCGATGCTCGGGCCGGGCAGCGTCGCGCCGCGTGACGTACTTGGGTACATGGCAGGCGACGCACTGCGACTCATAGAACAGTTTCTTGCCCGCCAAAACGCGCTGATCATCGACATCGCGGCGCTGCGGCAGGGCCAGGTTTTCGGAATAGAAAGTGACGAAATCGGCCAGCCGGGCCGGCACCTCGTGTTCGCCCAGGTGCTCTTGCGCACCATGGGGCATGGCCAGGCAATCGGCCTGCGCTTCGGTGCAATCGCCATGGTGATGGGGGAACAGGGGGGTTGACAAGCCCATGTCGTTCGAAAACGCGGTGGACGCCTGGTGGCGGACGTCGGGCTGCCCCGCCTTCCAGCTGAAGCGGCCCAGCACACGCTTGCCGTCTTCGGTCCACACCCAGTTGGGCTTGCCCGATATGCCGTCCGGCTTCTCGCGCGCGGCATGGGCCAGAATGTCGTCTTCGTGTATGGCCTCGAGCAGGCCCAGGCCCAGCATGGGCGGCGCCAGGCGCGGAGAAAGCGTGGTGTCCGGATGCAGCGGGCCGTAATTGAGGTTCTGGACACCATAGCTCGGTTCCATCAGCACTGCGGTTTCGCCTCCATTGAGCCGGACTGGTATCTCGCGGTATTCGATCAACAGCTGGCCTTCGGCGGGCACCCCCGCCACGGCAAAGGGCTGCAACTGATTGCCATAAACGGGATCGGGCATCCAGGGAATTTCGCCGTGCTCGATGCGTTCGCGCACTTCGTCGACGCTTGCAGGGCGCGACAGGCGTGCAAGCAGGGCCACCGCGTCACGCTGCCCGAACTGTTCGAAGCCCGGTACCGTGCCTCGCCCGTCCTTCACGTGACAGGCCTGACAGGAGCGCGCATTGAACAGCGGCCCCAGGCCGTCGGAAGCCTGGGTGGACGAAGGCGACGACACCCAGTCTTTCCGGAACAGGCCGTTGCCCACCAGGAACTCTTGCCGCCCCTCGAAGCTGAGGTTGGCGGCCGGATGAGAATAGATATCGGCGTTGATGTGCTTGCTGACGGTGCCTGCGCCACCCTGCATTACCTCGAAGGGCTCGGCCGCGGCAAAGTCGGTGGCCGGCTGCGTGATCGCGGCAACGCGCGCCCGGTCTTCG
>Ga0180218_1000631_pt1 | contig 29030 bp, 27 predicted proteins | sample eDN3rd37CKraftBY_FD_151334 | JGI IMG/M metagenome (GOLD analysis project Ga0180218, IMG submission 151334) | Enriched backyard soil microbial communities from Emeryville, California, USA - eDNA 3rd pass 37_C Kraft BY (version 2) (version 2) | ecosystem: Environmental > Terrestrial > Soil >... | reverse complement strand
CGTCCTCGGTGGGCGGATGCGAGAACGGATACCAGGGATCGTCGTAGTCCTCGGCAGCCTTACCGCTGGTGAACGGCTTACGCTTACGCAGCAGCGGGGTGGTGGAGCAGGATTCCATGCCGCCGGCCAGGATGGCTCGGCTCATACCCGCGGCAATCTGGCCCGCGCCGACGGCGATCGCCGACAAGCTGGACGCGCACTGACGGTTCACGGCGAGTCCGGGGACGTTGGTCAGGCCGAGGTCCACCGCGACGTAGCGGGCGCTGTCGCCGCCGCCCTGCAGGCTTTCGGCAAGCACCAGGTCGTCGAAATCCGCGGCGTATAGCCCGGACCGCTCCACGACAGCCGCGATCACCGGTTTGGCGAGGTCGATCGCGGCCATGTTGGCCAGCGTGCCTCTGCGTGCTGTTCCGATCGGTGTGCGGGCAGCGGCCACGATCGCTGCCCGGGACGTCGTCGACCCCATGTGTCTCCCAAGATCCTCGAGTATCCGGGCCGCTTGCCCGGAGAGCTTCATCAGTCTATACCGTTAAATGAATATCGATATAGCGGGTCGATGCCAGAGGGAGTTGGGCAATGAAGGTGATCGGGTCTGTCGATGAGGCGATCGTGACGATCGGTGAGGAACTCGGCGTGAGCCGGTGGGTGGAGATCGATCAGAACCGCATCGACGAATTCGCCGACGTGACGATGGATCACCAGTGGATCCATGTCGACGTCGAGAAGGCCAAGACCGAAAGCCCCTACGGCGCCACGATCGCACATGGATTTCTGACCATCTCGCTCATCCCCGGCGTCAGTAAGGACAACTACCGCGTCGAGAACGCCAAGCTGGGTATCAACTACGGGCTGAACAAAGTCCGCTTCCTGGCTCCCGTCAAAGCCGGCAGCCGGATCCGGGTGCGCTCCGTACTTGCCGACGCCACCCCGGTCGGCGACGACACCGTGAACCTGACCGTCCGGCACACCGTGGAGATCGACGGCGTCGACAAGCCTGCCGCGGTGGCCGAACTGATCGCCCGGTTCGTGTGGTGAGCAAAAGCGTTAGATGTATACATGCAGCAGCGAGTGGTGACGGCGTAGGTAAGGAGGCGATCGCATGAGGGGCCAGCGAGAAGCGAAGCGGGATCGCGCATGACCGGCGGTCCGTTCGACGGCAAAGCCGTGCTGACCGGGGCGGGTAAGTCGCAGGTCGGGCGCCGGTTGGGCCGAACCGGCCTGGACCTCACGCTTGAGGCGGTGCTGCGGGCGATCGAGGATGCTGGTCTCAGCGTGGATGACATCGACGGCATCGCGAGCTATCCCGGACCGGGCGTCCCCGACGCCGGCTTTTCCGGTGCGGCGATCCAGGAGGTCCGCAACGCGCTGGGGCTGCGCTCCCGCTGGTACATGTCGGCGATGGAGACCGCGGGCCAGATCGGCCCGGTGATCGAGGCGTGCATGGCAGTCAGCCTCGGGCTCGCCAACCACGTCGTGGTCTACCGGTCGGTGTGGGAGTCCACCGCGGCGCAACAGGCCGGCGGCGGGCGCGCCTCGGTGCTGTTCGGCGGCGGCGAATTGCCTCCGCATCTCGAGTGGATGGCGCCCTTCGGCGCGCTGTCGGCGGCGAACTGGCTGGCGATGCCCGCGCAGCGTTATATGCACGACTTCGGCTTGACTCGTGAGCATCTCGGCCACATCGCGATCAACGCCCGTAACAACGCCGGGCTCAACCCCGACGCCGTGTACCGCGAACCGATGACCATGGACGACTACCTCGGTGCCCGGATGATCTCCGAGCCGCTGTGCCTCTATGACTGCGACGTGCCATGCGACGGTGCCACTGCGGTGATCGTGTCGCGCCGTGACGCCGCGGTTGGCCTGCCAAGGCATCCGCTGACAGTGGAGTCCGTCGGTCCGGGCATGTTCGAACGCGCGACGTGGGATCAGCGAGCGGACATCACCACCATGGCCGCCCACGATTCCGCCGGGACACTGTGGGAGCACACCGCGCTGACGCCTGTCGATGTGGACATGGCCCAGCTGTATGACGGCTTCTCCTTCCTGACCGTGATGTGGTTGGAAGCGTTGGGTTTCTGCGATCACGGCAAGGTCGGGGAGTTCTTGGGAGACGGATCCCGCATAGCACTGGACGGCGCGCTGCCGATCAACACCAGCGGTGGTCAGCTCTCCGGCGGGCGGTTGCACGGCATGGGCTTCCTGCACGAGGCCTGCGTGCAGATGTGGGGCGAAGGCGGGGAGCGGCAGGCCCCGAAGACGCCCGAGGTGGTGGCGGTCGGAGTCGGCGGTGGCCCGGTCGCCGGCTCGATGCTGCTGAGCAGCAGGTAACCCACGTCGATGGGGAGCGGGGCGGCCGGCGACGACATGACGCTGGGCGACATCGTCACCGACAATGCCGTGCGCTTCCCAGACGTGGCCGCTTACCGGCACGGTGATCGCAGCGTCAGCCACGGGCAGTTGCGCGACCGGGCGGTGCGGCTGATTTCGGCGATGGCCGCCGCCGGCGTAGGGCGTCAAGATCGCATCGCGGTGCTGAGCCGCAACAGCATAGAGTTCGGTGAACTGAACGCCGCGATCCAGCTCAGCGGAATCATCATGGCTACCATCAACTTTCGGCTCTCGCCGGGGGAGATCGACGGCATGCTGCGTCGAGTGGTGCCGTCGATCATTTTCATCGCCGACGAGTTCGTCACCATGATCCTCGGACTCGTGGCCGAACTGCCGTCACCGCCGCTCGTGGTGGCCATCGGCGGCGAACTCCAGCCGGGGGTGGTCGGCTACGAAGCCTTCCTCGACGGCGGGCGGGTTGACGAGCTCGAGTTTGTTGCTCAGCCCGACGACATCGCATATCTGCTGTTCACCAGTGGCACGACCGGTGCCTCGAAATGCTGCATCCTCGGGCAACGGGAGACGCGCGCGGTCGCGCTCACCATGAACAATGAGATGCGTTGTGGGAGTATCGATCGTGGCCTGATAACCATGCCGATGTTCCACGTCGGGGCACTTGCGATCGTCGGTGGCCTCCATGCCCGCGGCGGAACCGTGGTGTTGCAGCAGCAGTTCGATGCCGCCGACGCGGTACGGTTGATTGCCGCGCAGCGGATTACGGTGCTGCACCTGGCGCCTGTCATGCTCAAAGTGCTACTCGACGAGGTGGCCGACGGTGCGGCGGTGGAATCTGTACGCACAGTGGTGTACTCGGCCGCTCCGATGACGGCGGCGGTGCTGCGGCGCGCGATGGCGGTGCTTCCCGGCTCCGGGTTCCTCAACCTGTACGGACAGACCGAAGTCATCGTGTCAGGTCTTCCGCGCGAACTGCACGCCCTCGACGGACCGGATGCCGAGGAGCGTCTGCGCTCAGTGGGATTTCCGTTCCCTGGCACGCGGATTCGCATCGTCGACGGCGGCGGACACACAGTGCCCGTCGGCGAGGCCGGCGAGATCGTCGTCCTGTCCGGCTCTGTATTCCGCGGCTACCTCGACGACGAAGCGGCAACCCGGGCGACGCTGCGCGACGGGTGGTGCCACACCGGCGACGTCGGGCGCGTGGATGAACGCGGACTGCTGTACCTGGTGGACCGCAAGAAGGACGTCATCATCAGCGGTGGGGAGAACGTCTACTCGCCCGAGGTCGAGGACGCGCTCAGCGCGCTCGACGGGGTGGCTGCCTGCGCGGTGGTGGGAGTGCCCGACAACAAGTGGGGTGAAGCGGTGTGCGCGGTCGTCGTGCCATCGGTCGGCGCCGCGCCGACGTTGGAGGAATTGCAGGCAGGCGTGCGAAAACGTTTGGCCCGCTACAAGGTCCCGAGACGGCTGGTACTGGTCGCCGCCCTGCCGGTATTGGCCAGCGGCAAGGTGGACAAGAAGCGGTTGCGCGCCGAACTCGCGGACTGAGTTACAGGGCGGGCTGCCCGTACACCGCGACCACCACAGAGCGGGCCAGGCTGTTCTCCGACCACACGCCGATGGCGGTGTTCGCGCAGTCCTGCATGATGGCCCGTCGCGGTGGGTCATACCACCACTGACCGAGGATCTCGATGCCGCTGATCGCGATGGCCGGGTTGATCGCGACAGTCTCGCTGACCTTGCCGGTGAAACCCTGCCCGTTGGCCCGGCCCTGCGGGGTTGAACCATCAGAACCGATGTCACCGTCGAGATTCGGGTTGTTGAGCACGTCAAGGGTGTGAAGCCGGGCTGCCTCCACCAGTCGGCCGTCCAGCTTCGGCTCGGTCGGGCAGTCGTTCTGTTTCTGCACGGTGTAGATGTTGACGAACACGCTCTCGTTCAGCCGCTTGTTGTCGGCCTGCGCGGACGGTATCGCGACGGTGGTTGCGAGCCCGGACGCCAGCGCCAGCGGCACCATAAAACGCCGGGCGGTGCGGGAAAGGAACATGGTTGAGCAGACTACCGGTAAACAGATAAATGAATTACCCTTTGCCTGGTTATGAGGCAACTACTCTCATTGATCGGAATCCACGCACTGTTGGCTGCCGCCGTGATGGTGAGCATGCCGGTGGCCCATGCGGACAATCTCGGGTACCTGGTCAACGTGACGGTGCGGCCCGGATACAACTTCGCCAACGCCGACCAGGCGCTGGCCTACGGGTACGGGGTGTGCGACAAGATCGCGGGGGGCAGAACCTACGCGCAGCTGGTCGGCGACATCAAGTCCGACTTCAGCACCTCAGACGAATTCCAGGCTTCGTATCTCATCTCTCAGTCGGCGCAGGAGCTGTGCCCGGCCCAGATCTGGCAGTTGCGCAATTCAGCGGCAGGCTACGTCGGTGCGCCGGGTTGAGCCCAGGCCGCGCGAAGCAGAGATCGTCGCAACAGGCTCACGATGAGGTCGGCGGCGCGCTCGTCGCTGTCGGGTTCATCGACCGCAGTCGGTTCCGTCATCCGGCCCAATACTGCGAGGAACACCGCGCCGGCCGCTTCCCGGTCGATAGCGTCCGGCAGTTCGATGGAGTCCAGCAACGTGTTCACTGCCTGGTGGATCTTCCCGATGCCGTGGCCCACCGCAGCTTCGGATAGCTGCTCGGCCACGGTGCCGTCGAACCAGGCCCGGATGACACCGCGGTAGCCGCGGTGAAACCGGACATAACCGAGTATCCAGTTCCTCAATCCATCGGTGTCGGGGATCCGCGGCAGGGTGACGGCGTACTTTTCGATCTCGGCCACTGCCTGGCGGGTGAGTTCGGCGAGGATCCGGTCTTTGGTGCTGAAATATCGGTAGAGCGTGGCGCGGCTCAGGTCCGCGGCGGCCGCGATGTCCTCCATGCTGACCGAGTAGTAGCCCAATTCGGCGAACAACGACGAGCTCACCGACAGCACCTCCTGCCCGATCGGTGACAGTTCGGCGCCCACCGCGGCCGTCGCAGCCGCTGTTCCTTCGGTGGCATCAGTGGGCATGGAGGTTGCCCCGGCGAATGTGCGGGGTGCGATGGCCTCGGCCGGGGTCTGGGGAAAGAGCATGAGCTGCAGCGCGACAGTCAGTGACCACGACACCACCTCGCGGGCAGGCAATGGGAACATCGCGCGGTGTCGATAGAGGTGGACCATGTGGGGGATACGCATGAGCACCGCTGCGGCGTCGTCGATGCCGAGCCCCTGCAATTGCGTGGCGTGCAGTCGTGTCGTCACGCGCCGTCGGTACTTCTCTGCAACCGGACCGGCATCGATGACCGACATCCCGGTGCCGATACCGGGGTATTCGGCGAATGTTGCTGCGTGTTGGTCATAGATGTCGGCCCACTCGGCGAGCCAGTGGTGCAGCGCGGCAACTCCGTGGACGGTCGGGCCCAGCTCGCCCAGGCGGTCGCCATGGTCGAGTACGGCTCGCCCGGCCGCGTCGCTGAGCTCGCGGAAGATCTCCTCCTTGCCGGAAAAGTACTGGTAGACGGTCGCTCGGGAGGCGTTTGCCTCCTTGGCGATGGTGTCCAAGGAGGTGCCATGGAAGCCGTTGGACAGGAAGACGTCGGCCGCGCAGGCCAGGATGCGCTGCCGCGTGTGCAAGCCGCGTCGCCCCACGCCGACGTTGTCCGACGGGGCATACCCGGGCCGGCGTGTCTTGTCGGGGGTGGGGGCCATGGGAGAAGTATCCGGGTTGGCCAACTCGGACCGACCGAGCCCCACCGCGGTTGTCATGGCGCCGGCAGGTTGCGCTTGGCTTTTCCGGGGTAGCCGAAGAACTTCTCGAAGTTGGCGTCGTTGATGGGCTGGGCGTTGTTCCGCTTCGCGGCAGCGCGCAGTGCGGCCAGCCGCGCACCCGCTTTCTCGACGTCTGCCGGGGACCCGGACATCCTGAGCCCCTCGAGGTTGGCTGCGGCTGCCGCGATCTCGATGCGCAACCGCTCACCTGCCTCCCCGAAGGTCAGCAAGTCGTGGTCATCCTCGTCGACCTTCTCGCGGGCGTCGGCGGCTGGGTGGGTGTGAGTCATGTCGTGGCTCTCAATCGGTAGACCAACGTGTCCTACGTCATATAGTCTCTGAGATGAACCGTCAGAAAACAAGACAAAATGTCAGAAAAGAAGGAGCGTGTTGTGCCGCTTCAAGATCACCACCAGATCGTGTCCGTGGACGACCACCTCATCGAACATCCGCGGGTCTGGCAGGACCGCTTGCCCGCCAAGTGGCGCGAAGCAGGCCCTCGAATCGTCGAGACAGACGGCAAGCACCTGTGGAGCTATGACGGGCAGATCTTCCCGACGATCGGACTCAATGCGGTGGCCGGCAAGCCGCCTGAGGAGTGGGGGATGGACCCGGTGCGCTACGAGGACATGATCCCTGGCTGCTATGACCCGGTCGCCCGGATCGCAGACATGGACCTTGACGGCGTTCAGTCCGCCCTGTGCTTCCCTTCGTTCCCGGGGTTCGGCGGCGGCACGTTCCAGCGTGCCCAGGACAAGGACCTCGCGCTGCTGTGCGTCAAAGCGTGGAACGACTTCTACATCGACGAGTGGTGCGCGACCGCGCCGGAGCGCTTTATCCCGCTGGCGATTCTGCCGACCTGGGACATCAACGCATGCGTTGACGAGGCCGCTCGGGTCGCCGCCAAGGGTGCGCGCACGGTCTCGTTCCCGGATAGTCCGGTACCGCTGGGTCTGCCCTCGTTTCATTCCGATCACTGGGATCCGCTGTGGCGGGTGTGCTCGGAGGCCAAGCTGCCGGTGTCGCTGCACTTCGGCTCGGGTTCCTTCGTCCCGGGGTTCTCGTTCTCCTCGCTCAAGCCGGACAACAGCATGGCGAAGGCGCTGCCGGATGCGCCGTTCGTCGTGGCGACTACGCTTTTCTCCTCGAACCTCATGTGGACGACGGTCGACCTGTTGTTCTCCGGCAAACTGCAGCAATTCCCGGATCTGCAGATCTCACTGGCCGAGGGCGGCATCGGCTGGGTGCCCTACATCCTGGAGCGTTCGGACTACGTGTGGGAACGCCACCGCTATTACCAGAACATCGATTTCGACACGCGGCCCTCCGATCTGTTCAAGAAGCACTTCTGGGGTTGTTTCATCGACGATGAGCACGGGTTGAACAACCGCCACGAGATCGGGATCGACCGGATCACCCTCGAAATCGACTTCCCGCACAGCGATTCCAACTGGCCCAATTCGCGCAAGCGGGCGGCCGAAGTGCTCGCCGATGTACCGGACGACGAATGCGCACTGATCGTCGAGCAGAACGCGCGCCGGATGCTCAACTTCCCGCGGGTGGCCACCGCCGACCACGAATTGGCCGGCTTCTGAACAGGTTCAGACCTTCGCTGCCGACATCATGTCGACAATGTCTGTGAACTTCACGCGGGGTCGAGACACCTCGGCCCCGCGTCGACGCTCGGCGGCATCGATCGCCCGCCAACCCGCCCAGCCGATCGGTGACGATCCGCGTTCGCCGAGCAGACGATCGATGCCCGCAGGATCAGCCACATCGGGGGCCAACTTGCCGGTATGAAAGTCCTCCAGCAGGGCGGCGACCGTTTCGTCCGCGCAGTTTCGGTTGGTGCCGATGACACCACGCGGCCCTCGTTTGATCCACCCGGTCACATACACGCCGGGCACGGGCTGACCGCCTTCATCGATGACCCGACCGCCATCATTGGGTACCACGCCTCTTGCCGCGTCGAACGGCAGCGACTCGATCGCAGAACCGTGATATCCGATGGCGCGCAGAATCAGTGGCGCCCTTATCAATTCGCCTTCCGTTGAGCCGCTGGTTGTCACGCGTAGGCCCTCGACCCGGTCGGAACCGACAACTTCCATCGGGGACGCCGCAAACCGGAAGACGATCCGCTTGTTCCCGGCAGTCGGTGGCCGGTCTGCGTACTCGCGAGCGATCCGGAGCTTGAGTTCAGTCTCGGCATCGTCGTCCGGGGCGGCAGCCAAGTCAGTGCTGTCGATGATGACGTCGATCCCGGGGAGGTGTCCGAGAGCGAGGAACTCACCGGCGGAGAACGCCGAATCGCGAGGACCACGTCGCGCGAGAATCACGACCTCGCGAACCTTGCTGCCGTACAAAACGGCCAACGCGTGCGGGGCGATGTCGGTGGCCTCCAGATGGTGGGCGTCGAGCAACAGCATTCTCGCGACATCCAACGCGACATTGCCGTTGCCGATGATCACGGCCCGCTCACCGGACAGGTCAAACGTATGGTGGGCGTGGTCCGGATGCCCGTTGTACCAACCCACGACGTCGACCGCTGAATGATTGCCAGGCAGTTCCCTACCAGGTATATCGAGTTCTCGACCGCGAGAGGCCCCGACCGCGTAGATGACAGCATGGTGATGAGCGAGCAACTCGTCGTGAGTCAGGTCCGAGCCGATCTCAACATTCAGATGGCACCCAAATCTCTTGTTGCTGAAGACGTGGTCGAAGATCCGCACGACAGACTTGGTGTGCTGGTGGTCTGGCGCCACGCCCGCCCTGATCAATCCGAACGGAGTCGGGAGGCGTTCGAAAAGGTTCACCTCGACTCCGTCGACACCGATCAGGGCAGCGGATGCGTAGCAGGCGGCGGGGCCGGCGCCGACGACGGCGACCCGCAGCGCACCTGATTTGACGGCGTGGCGTTCGACCGGCGGAGCCGGGGTGTGCGTCTGCAGTGGGTGACGTTGGAAGTAGCCGGCGTTGATCTCGCGGAACCGCTCCTGGTCAGGTGGCAGGTCTTCGTCGTAATAGATCGCGTCGACTGGGCATTCCTCCAAGCAGGCGCCGCAGTCGATGCAGGCTTCGGGATCGATGTAAAGCATTTCGGTGTCGGTGAATTCACCTGCACCGCCCACCGGGTGGATACAGCTCACTGGGCAGACCGGCACGCAGCTGCCGTCCTTGCAGCAGTTCTGGGTGATTACATAGGCCACAGGTTGGTCCCTTGTTCGTCGCGTGAGGCTTACACAGTTCCGCGGGAGACCAGTTGCGCGGCAATGACATTGCGCTGGATCTCGTTGGTGCCCTCGCCGACGATCATCAGTGGGGCATCGCGGAAGTAGCGTTCGACGTCGTATTCGGTGGAGTATCCGTAACCGCCGTGGATTCGGACTGCGTCGAGAGCGATCTGCATGGCCACCTCGGAGGCAAACAGCTTGGCCATGCCGGCTTCCATGTCGCACCGCTCCCCACTGTCGTAGCGCTCGGCTGCATGTCGGGTGAGCTGTCGGGCAGCGGTGAGTTTGGTTGCCATATCGGCCAGATAGTTGCCCACTGACTGGTGTTTCCAGATCGGCTGGCCGAAGCTCTCGCGTTCCTGTGCGTATTTGAGGGCGTCCTCGAGCGCTGCGGTCGCCACGCCGAGCGCCCGAGATGCGACCTGAATACGGCCTGTTTCAAGGCCTTTCATCATCTGCGCAAACCCCTTGCCGGGCTCGCCGCCGAGTATCGCCGATGCCGGCACGCGGCAGTCGTCGAACGACAGCTCGCAACTCTCCACGCCCTTGTACCCGAGTTTGGGTAGATCGCGCGACACGGTCAGACCCTGACCGTGTTCGACCAGGACCACGGAGATGCCGCGATGTCGTGGAGACGCCTGTGGGTCTGTTCTACACAGCAGGGCAATCAGACCGGATCGGCGCGCGTTGCTGATCCAGGTCTTCGCGCCGTTGATGACCAGTTGGTCGCCATCAGCGCGCGCCGTGGTCGTCATCGCCTGCAGATCCGAACCGCCACCGGGTTCGGTGAGGGCCATGGTCGCTCGGATATCGCCACTCGCCATGCCGGGCAGGTACTTTCGCCGCTGATCCTCGGTTCCAAACAACGAGATCAGCTTCGCGACGACGGTGTGCCCGCCCATCGCGCCGGCCAGGCTCATCCAGCCTCGGGCAAGTTCCTGGGTGACCTGCACATAGCAGGGCATTGACACGGGCGAACCGCCGTACTCCTCTGGCACGGCCAGGCCGAAGATCCCGATCTGCTTCATCTGTTCGATCCACGCATGTGGGTACTCGTTCGCGTGTTCGACCTCGCGCACCGTGGGTTTGACATCACGGTCGATGAACATCCGTACCGTCTCGACCAGCATGGTCTCTTCGTCGTTGAGTTCGGACGTCATTCTGGACCTTCCTACAGGTGGGCGACATTCCATTATTAGCGGATATTAATGTCAGAAGCAAGTGGTGCTTGATGACAGTGGACCGTCGTATGAGCGGAATAACTGCATGTTAATTACACGTATGGATCTGATTATTGAAATGACATAGATGTCAGAAATGGACGAACCGCTGCGCGGGATTCTGGGCGACCCGGCCCCTCGGTCGAGACCGTGGACCGCGGTCGACGATGGCGATCCGGTGAAAAGTAAATAGTTAATCCTTTAGTCTTATGGCGTCGAGTTTCGGCGCCGCCAAAACGCTGGCGGTTGAGCGGAGGAGGTCGCATGAAGGTTCGTCTTGAGCAGTCGAAATGTGTGGGGCACGCGCAGTGCTACGCCGTTGATCCGGACCTGTTTCCGATCGATGACTCGGGCTACTCGATTCTCGAGCCGACTGAAGTCGTTCCCGAAAACGAGCAGCGCGTTCGCGATGGCGTTGCCGCATGTCCCGAACTGGCCCTGGTGCTCGAAGAAGGGTGACCGGGGCTTGCTAATCGGCTGCACTCCGGTCACTATGCTTACATAGTTAACCAGGTTGTCGTAGTGATGAGGTGTGATGCAGACAGCTGACTGGCGGGCCCGACTGGGGTCGCTACTCGCCGAATTTCGTGATCGCCAGCGTCAAACCCTGCGGACGGGGGTTAAGCCGGACCGGATCGATACAGCCCGGGCGTGGCATGCCGAACTGGTTGATCAAGGCTTGGCCGCGCCTGGCTGGCCCCGCGCGGTCGGTGGTCTGGAGTTGTCGCTGGCCGACCAGTTGGACTACTACCGGATGACCACGGACGCGGGTGCACCACCGCACCCGTGCCCACTGTCGTTCATCCTCGCGCCCACCCTCATCACACACGGCACCCAGCAGCAGAAGGACCGCTTCTTGAGGCCGTTGCTGCGCGCGGATGAGTTCTGGTGCCAAGGGTTTTCGGAGCCGGGCGCGGGCAGTGACCTGTCCTCGCTGTCCACCCGCGCCGTCCGCGACGGGGATGTGTATCGGGTCACCGGGCAGAAGGTGTGGACCACCATGGCTGACCGAGCCGACTGGATGTTCGCACTGGTGCGCACCGGCTCCGGCGGGGATCGGCGGGCAGGAGCGGAGCGACCGGGGGATGAGGCACGGCCGAGTGACGGCATCACCTACCTGCTTATCCCGATGAACAGCCCAGGCATCACAGTGCGGCCGCTGCGCGACATCAGCGGTGCAGCGCATTTCGCCGAGGTGTTCTTCGATGACGTAGTTGTGCCCATCGAGAACCGGGTGGGGGAGGAAGGCGCCGGCTGGTCGATCATGCGGACCTCGCTGGGGCACGAGCGCGCCACCGCATTCCTCGCCGACGAATTCAAGTACCGCCGGACGGCCGACCGAGTGGTCGAGCTGGTCGCGTCTCGTCAACTGGACCAGGATCCACTGGTCCGTCAGGACGTCGCCCGACTGGAGTCCGGGGTGCGCACCATCGCCGCCAACAGCGCCCGCGCACTGGCGGCGGTATTGCGTGGTGAGGACCCGGGCGGTGTGGCCTCGGTGAACCGGCTGGTGAAATCGGAGTTCGAGCAGCACCTGCATGCTTTGGCGTTGCGAGCAGTCGGTCCATTTGCCGCGCTCGGCAGCCGGGCACCCGACGCCGTCGACAACGGGCGCTGGACATTCGGGTACCTGATGAGCCGGGCCACCACTATCGGCGCGGGAACCGCTGAGATCCAGCGCAACACCATCGCCGAGAGCGTCCTCGGACTGCCGTCGCACCGCGGCGAGGGCACCCGGACCGCGGCCGTCATCCCGGGCACACCGCTGGCTGTTCCCGAGGAGGACGAGCGCGAACTGCGCGACGTGCTCGCCAAGACGCTTGCCGCCAAGGTAGATGTGGCGTCACTGCTGGACCGAAAACGCCCGGTCGATGCCAGCGACCCCGCCGTGTGGTCGGCGCTCGTCGATTTCGGGCTGCCAGGCCTGGCCGTCGCCGAATCGTTGGGCGGTGCCGGGGCGCGGCCCAGGCTTCTCTACGCTGCGATCGAGGAGGCAGGCAAAGCGCTGGCGCCCGCCCCTCTTGTCGCGACGGTCACCGCACTCGACGTCGCTGTGCAGTGTGCGGCAAAGGATTTGGTCCAACGGATCGCTGCGGGCGCGCCTGCCGCATTCGTGGTGCCGTTGAGTGATAGCGGCTGGGTGACCAGCGGACCGGAGCTGCCCGAATGGGATGGGGTGGGCCTACACGGTGTGGTGCCGATCGTGGCAGGCGCACCGAGTGCCGAGGTGTTGATGGTTCTGGCGCGCACCGCTGACGGAGAGGTGCTCGTCGCCGTTGACACGTGTGCCGACGGCGTCGAAGTGACAGCGCATCAGCCCCTCGACCTCACCGGCACCATCGGCGCGGTGACACTGGCCGGAGCGGTCGGCGAGGTGCTGGCGGACGGAAGCGCCAGTGGCCGTGCGATGCGCGCTGCCCGCCGCCAGGCCCTGCTGGCGGCGGCGGCCGACTCCGTGGGCGTGGCCGCCCGCGCGCTGGCGATGGCCGTCGAGTGGGCGCGCGAACGCCATCAGTTCGGCCGGGCCATCGGCAGTTTCCAGGCGGTCTCGCATCGGTGCGCGGACATCCTGGTCGCGCTGGAAGGTGCCCGCGGCTTGGTGCTCGCAGCGGCGGAGGCCGATATCGAACAGTCGGAATACCTGGTGGACCTCGCCACCGCGGCCGCGCTCGATGCCGCAGTCACCGCCACCGAGGGCGCACTGCAGATCCACGGCGGCATCGGATTCACCTGGGAGCACCCGATCCACCTGCTGTTGCGTCGTGCCCAGGCCAATTCCGTGCTGGTCGGCCGGGCCGATGCACTGCGTGACCGCGCCGCGGGGGAGCTATTGCGCCCGCTGCAGGAGAAGCGCCACGAACAAGCACTGACCTGCTGACCACCTCATCGATAGGAAGACAGAACGTGGAATACGGTATGGGCCCCGATTTGGAGGCCTTCCGCGCACAGGTGCGGGCATTCATCGCCGAACACGCACCGGCCATCCCGCCACGGGCAGGGGTGCGCAGCGCTGAGAATGAGACCGAGCTCAAAGCGCTGAAGGACTGGACCGCAAGGCTATTCGACGCGGGCTACGCCGGCGCGGACTGGCCGGCGGAGTTCGGCGGCCGCGATGACCGTTCGGCCGAGCACGCGATCGTCGTCGGGGAGGAGCTGGCCCGCGCGGGAGCGTCCGGAGTGCAGAGCGGCAGCACCCTTGCCTCGCACGCACTGATCCATTACGGCACCGATGAGCAACGGCGTAGGCATCTGCCCCAGATCCGCGCCGGGCGCCAGCTGTGGTGCCAGCTGTTCAGTGAGCCGGGCGCAGGCAGTGATCTGGCCTCACTACGCACGCGGGCGGTGCTCGAAAGTGACACGTATACCGTCACCGGGCAGAAGGTGTGGACCACTGACGGGCACTGGGCCGACTACGGATACCTGTTGGCCCGCACCGATTCTGATGCGCCCAAGCACAAGGGCATCAGCGCCTTCATCGTGGACATGTCCAGTCCGGGCATTACTGTCCGGCCGCTGCGCGAACTTACGGGCACCTCGGACTTCAATGAGGTGTTCCTCGACAACGTCAAAGTGCCCGCCGACGCAATGATAGGTGCGCCCGGACAGGGCTGGGCGATTGCGAATGCCACACTGGCGCACGAGCGAACCGGTGTGGGCGCGGTGGTGGTGAAGCTGCGACTGGCAGTTCAGGCGCTCACGGAGCTGGCACGGCGAGTGCAACGCGGCGGTCGCCCCGCCATCGACAGTGACCTGGTGCGGGACCGGATCGGTGAGTTCAGCGCCGAGGTCGAGGCGTTGTCGGCGTTGACCTACGCCAACGTGACGCGCTGGTCGCGCGGTACCGAACGCATGCATGACGCCGCAATGGCCAAGCTGATGTTCAGCGAGCTCAATCTCGAAATGGCACGTTTTGCCGTCGAACTCGGCGGAGAGCACGGGCTTCTGGTGGAAGGCGACCCGAACGCGCTCGATGGTGGCCGCTGGCAGGACGAGTGGCTGTACGCCCGCGCTTACACGATCGCGGGCGGCAGTTCGGAGATCATGCGGAACCTGATCGCCGAACGCGGCTTGGGATTACCCCGTGCCCGCTAGCTCGTCACCTGCTGACGAGGGCGGCGCGGTGATCGGCGACGGTGCCGTTGAGCGCCTCGTCGACCTTGATCCGGCGCAGCAGCAGGTGCAGGTCGTGTTCCCAGGTGAATCCGATGCCACCGTGCACCTGAAGGGCGTCGCCGGCCACCCTGGACGCCGCCGATTTCGCATAGGCGGCGGCTGCCGATGCCGCGCGGGAGCGATCGGCGCCGACTGTGGTGTCCAGGGCGAGGACGCCGGCCCACAGCGCAGCGCGGCCGGCTTCCACCGCGGTGACCATGTTGGCGCAGTGATGCTTGACGGCCTGGAACGAGCCGATGGGTGCGCCGAATTGCTCACGCTGCCCGGCATATTCGACGGTCATGTCCAACAGTCGGGCCGCCGCAGCCAGCGCGTCGAACGCCCGGTGCACCGCCAGTGCGTCCCGCGCGGCGGCCAGCGTCCCGGCGGGCAGTTCGATCGCCTCGTAGACAGTGTCTTCGAGGCCGAGTCGCGTCCAGGACCGGGTCAGGTCGAGGGTGGACATGCTGACCAGGGCCGGTTCGGTCAGCACCGCCAGGTACTCCTTCTCACCGCCGTGGCGGGCCACCGCGATGGCGTCCATATCGGAGGCCATCGGCACCGGGGTGCAGCCGTGCTCGTCGGCAAAGGTCAGGCCGATCAGCGAGGCGCCGTTGGTCTCGATTCCGGTGGAGTCGAGAAGCCAGGCGGCGATGGCCAGATCGGCGATCGGCAACGAGCTCGCGGCGTAACCGTGGGCTTCGCTGAGAACCGAGAGATCGACATGGGTACCGCCCATGTCGGGGGTGAGCAGGGTCAGCAGCCCGGACTCGTCGGCGTGTGCGACCGCCGCGGGGTCGACGGTGATCGGCGCGGTGTCCAGCGCTGCTCGCACGCGGGCCAGGGGGTCGTGGCGGACCAGCCAGGCGCGTTCGGCTTCGGCCAGTTGATCCTGCTCGCCGCTCAATCCGAAGTCCATCATCGAATCCCTTCTACTAGGTTGACCTAGTAAACCATGTCAATTAGGTTAAACAGAATACTGATTCTCGAAAAGACTCCTTTGGAAAGTGACAATGACGAACATCCGCGAGGCGCTGGGACGGCTGTGGGACGCGAACGATCACGCGCGCATGCTGCGGTGCGACGGACGTTGGGAGCCGTGGGGACGTGTCCGCGCACTCACCGAGCGGATCGACAAGGAACTCACCGCCGCGGGGTGCGGTGAGGGGGGCCGGGTGGCGGTAGTGCTGTCCAACCGGATGGAGTCCGTCGCCGCTCTCATCGCGATCTTCCGTGCCGGACGCACCCTGGTCACCATCAGTCCCCTGCAGCCGCCGGAACGATTGAGCGCTGACCTCGCCGCGGCCGTGGTGCCTTACGTGCTGGCTCCGTCCGCTCTGTGGTCACAAGACGACTTCACCCGCACCGTCGAGGACCTCGGCGCGACCGGCTGGAGCGTCGACGGCGATGAGGTGATCGTGCAGGCACGAGGCGCCACACCCGCGGAGGCCGGTGACGTCGCCGTCGCGATCGAGATGTTGACGTCCGGTACGACGGGTGCCCCGAAACGCATCCCGTTGACCTGGGCTCAGCTGGATGCATCTCTGGCCGCGGCGCTGCAGCACAATGAGCGGCCGGAATCGCGGTCCAAACCGCCCCTGACGGGCACCGTCGGTCTCGTGACACTGCCCATCGTGCATATCGGCGGCCTCTGGTCGCTGCTGCAGTCGCTGGTCGCCGCCAGGCCGATCGCCATGCTGGATCGCTTCACCGTTCCGGGTTGGCATGCCGTCGTCAAAGAGTTCCGGCCCGCCGTGGCAGGCCTACCGCCCGCGGCGATGAGATCGGTGCTCGATTCCGATATCCCCGCAGAGGATCTGGCGAGTATCCGTGCCGTCAACGCCGGCACCAGCCCGGTCGACCCCGAACTGGTCGATGCGTTCTTCGAGCGGTATCACATCCCGGTCCTGGTGGTGTACGGGGCGACCGAATTCTCCGGCGCCGTGGCCGGTTGGACCGTCAAGGATTTCCACAGTCGCTGGGCGGAGAAGAAGGGCAGTGTCGGACGCGCATTTCCGGGAGTGCGGCTGCAGATCGTCGATGAGGATGGCGCGGTACTCGACGCGGGTGAGAAAGGCCGACTGCAGGTCTCCACACCTCAGGCTGGTGGGTCAGGGGACTGGGTGACCACCAGCGATCTGGCCCACCTCGATACCGACGGTTTCCTCTACATCGACGGACGCGCCGACGACGTCATCGTCCGTGGCGGATTCAAGGTGGCCCCAGAGACGGTGGTGCGGGCATTGCGCTCCCATCCGGCTGTCGCCGACGCCGCGGTCGCACCGCTACCTGATCGCCGTCTGGGCCAGATCCCGGTTGCCGCAGTCGAATTGCGCGGTAACGCGCAGGCTGACGGTGATGCGCTACGTCAGCACTGCCGCGGAATGCTGACTCCCTACGAGGTGCCCGCGCGAGTCTTTGTGGTCGATGCGCTACCCCGCGGTGCGGCGCTAAAAGTTGATCGGCGACAACTCCTCGCCATGCTGTCCGAATTGGGCGCCGGACAGAAAGGCTCCCACTCACTGAACGCCAACAATCCGCAGAAGGAGAATTCATGACTGACGCCGCCATTGTGGAGCGGAGGGGCAACGTTGCCCTCATCACGATCAACCGGCCGGAGGCTCGCAACGCTGTCAACGGCGCAGTGAGCAATGCGGTCGGAGATGCGCTGGAGGCGGCGCAGAAGGATCCGGACGTGTGGGCAGTGGTGCTCACCGGTGCAGGCGACAAGTCGTTCTGCGCCGGCGCGGATTTGAAGGCAATCACGCGTGGCGAGAACCTCTTTCACGACACAAATCCAGAATGGGGTTTTGCGGGCTATGTGCATCATTTCATCGACAAGCCCACCATCGCCGCGGTCAACGGCACCGCCCTGGGAGGTGGGTCGGAGTTGGCGCTGGCCAGTGATCTCGTGGTCGCCGGCGAGACCGCCAGCTTCGGGCTCCCCGAGGTCAAGCGCGGCCTGATCGCGGGCGCGGGCGGCGTGTTCCGAATCGTCGAACAGTTGCCGCGCAAGGTGGCACTGGAACTCGTGTTCACCGGGGAGCCGATCACCGCCGATGAGGCGCTGCGGTGGGGCTTGATCAATCAGGTGGTACCCGATGGCACCGTGGTCGAGGCGGCGCTGGCGCTGGCCGAGCGGATCACCGTGAACGCACCGCTGTCGGTACAGGCCAGCAAGCGGCTCGCCTACGGTGCCGATGACGGTGTCATCGCCGCCGAGGAACCCAAGTGGGACCGCACCGAACGTGAATTCACCGCACTACTGAAAACCGAAGACGCACAAGAAGGCCCACTGGCGTTCGCGCAGAAACGTCAACCCGTATGGAAGGCACGCTGATGGGAACGAACACAGGCCGTGTAGAAGGCAAAGTCATTCTGATCACCGGTGGTGCCCGCGGCCAGGGCCGCAGCCACGCGGTCAAACTGGCCGAGGAGGGTGCGGACATCATCCTCTTCGACATCTGCCACGACATCGAGACCAACGAGTACGCCCTGGCGACCTCGCGTGATCTCGAAGAAGCCGGTCTGGAGGTGGAGAAGACCGGCCGCAAGGCCTACACCGCCGAGGTCGACGTGCGGGACCGGGCCGCCGTGAGCCGCGAACTCGCCAATGCGGTAGCCGAATTCGGCAAGCTCGACGTGGTTGTCGCCAATGCAGGCATTTGTCCGCTGGGTGCGAACCTCGGGGTTGAGGCGTTCGCCGACGCATTCGATGTCGACTTCGTCGGCGTGGTCAACACGGTGCACGCCGCGCTGCCGTACCTGAAGTCCGGTGCGTCGATCATCACCACCGGTTCGGTCGCCGGGCTCATCGCAGCCAAGATGCCGCCCGGGGCCGCCGGGCCGCAGGGGCCGGGTGGGGCCGGATACAGCTACGCCAAGCAGCTGGTCGATTCGTACACCTTGCAGCTCGCAGGCCAGTTGGCGCCACAATCCATCCGCGCCAACGTTGTTCACCCCACCAACTGCAACACCTCGATGCTCAACAGCGAGCCGATGTACCGGCAGTTCCGACCGGACCTCGACAAGCCGACCCGCGATGACGCACTGCTGGCATTCCCGGCCATGCAGGCGATGCCTACGCCCTACGTTGAGCCGTCCGACATCTCGAACGCGGTCTGCTTTTTGGCGTCCGACGAATCCCGTTATGTGACCGGCCTGCAGCTCAAGGTCGACGCCGGCGCCATGCTGAAGTTCTAGGAGAAGCGATGACCACCACCGAGAAAAGCGCTGATACGGCGGCAGAAGAAGGCCGGATCACCGACGAGGATATCGAGCGGGCCAAGGCGCAGATCGGCATACCGGTCTTTCAGCGGGACGAGGCATGGCACAAGCTGCCGTCCGGCGATGCCATCAGTCAGTTCGCCTTCGGCTGCGGCGATGACAACCCGCTGTTCCACGATCCGGCGTACGGACCGGGCACCCGCTGGCACGGGCAGATCGCGTCACCGACCTTTCCGATCGCCACCGGCCTGGATCAGACGCCGAAGTTCACCGACCCGGAACGAAAAAAGTTGTTCCGCGGTCTTTTCCGCGGCACCGGCAAGTACTACTCGGGGGTGAAGTGGACGTGGTACCGGCCGATCTATGCGAATCGCCCGGTGCTGGCCGAAAACTACACCCTGGACGTCCAGGTCAAGGAGAGCGAGTTCTCCGGCGGACGCTCCGTCAAGGAGACGTTTCGGTATCTTTATGTCGATATCGACGGCAATCCGATCGCCACCCGCGACGAGTCCTATATCAACGCCGAACGTCAGGGTTCCAAGAAGTCCGGCAAGCTCAAGAACATCGAGCGCAAACACTGGACACCCGAGGAATTCGCTCAGGTCGAGGCCGAGTACGAGGCCGAGGTTCGCCGCGGCGCCGACCCGCAATGGTGGGAGGACGTGGCCGTCGGAGACGAACTGCCCGGAATCATCAAGGGCCCGTTGACCGTTGTCGACATCATCTCCATGCACATGGGTTGGGGCTGGGGCGGATACGGCGTCGGTCCGTTGAAGTTCGCCCACCAGTTGCGCAAGCGGATGCCGGCGTTCTACCAGCCCGACGAATATGGCGTTCCCGATGTGGTGCAGCGCCTGCATTGGGACGCCGCCCGCGCGCAATCACTCGGCATTCCGGCACCCTACGACTACGGCCAGATGCGCGCGGCGTGGGTCAGTCACCTGCTGACCAACTGGATCGGCGACGACGGTTGGCTGGCCGAGATGGATCTGCAGATGCGAGGCTTCAACTATCACGGCGATGTGCATCGGTTGACCGGCAAGATCACCGCGAAGGGCGAGAGCGCGGCCGACACCGTGTCGCTGGACGTCTTCGCGACCAGTCAGCGTGATGAGGCCACCACCCGTGGCTCGGCCAAGGTGCTGCTGCCGTCAAAGGCCACCGGGGCCGTGGTACTTCCGGCACCCGATGCCGACTTGAGAAGACGTGGTGCACAGGTTGTTTCGCGGACATCGGGCAAGGTCGGCGAGGAAATCCGCCGACTGTACGGAGAGTGAGATAGGGCAATGAAGCGACTCGTACTGGATGCCGAACACGAGGCGTTCCGGGAGACGGTGCGGCAGTTCATCGAACGTGAACTGGTGCCCAATGCCGAACAATGGGAATCCAACCGTATCGTCGACCGCGCGGCATACGTGGCGGCCGGCAAATACGGCCTGATCGGGTTCAACATGCCCGAAGAGTACGGCGGGGGAGGCGTCGATGACTTCCGGTTCAACGCCGTGATCGACGAGGAGATCGCCCGTTACGGGGGACCATGTCCCGCGCTGAGTCTGCAGAACGACGTTGTCGGCCCGTACTTCTCGTCGCTGGCCAACGATGAGCAGAAGAAGCGCTGGCTGCCGGGAATCATCAGCGGTGAGTTGATCGTCGCCGTGGCCATGACCGAACCCGGTGCGGGCAGCGACCTGGCGGGTGTCCGTACCTCGGCGGTCCGCGATGGTGATGACTGGATTGTCAACGGCACCAAGACGTTCATCTCCTCGGGCATCAACTGCGATCTGGTGGTGGTGGTCTGCCGGACCGATCCTGACGCCGGACACAAGGGCTTCACCTTGCTCGTGGTCGAGGATGGCATGGAGGGTTTCAGTCGGGGCCGCAAGCTGGACAAGATGGGCCTGCATTACCAGGACACCGCCGAATTGGTCTTCGAGGATGTCCGAGTGCCTGCGGCCAACCTGCTGGGCAAGGAGGGCCGCGGTTTCTATCACCTGATGCACAACCTGCCGTCTGAGCGGTTGTCCATCGCCATCTCGGCGATCGCCGGTGCCCGTGAAACGTGGCGGCAGGCACTGCAATATGCCAAGGACCGCAAGGCGTTCGGTCAATCGATCGGCAACTTTCAACACAATCGCTTCCTGTTGGCCGAGATGGACACTGAACTCGAAATCGGTGAGCAGTACATAGACCGGTGCCTGCAGGCCGTGGTCGACGGTGAGTTGACCGCGGTCGAGGCATCGAAAGCCAAATGGTGGTGCACGGAACTGGCCAAGAAGGTGATCGACGGGTGTGTGCAGTTGCACGGGGGCTATGGCTACATGACCGAATACCGGGTCGCCCGTGACTACATGGACAACCGCATCATGACGATCTTCGGGGGCACCACGGAGATCATGAAGGACATCATCGGCCGCGACCTAGGGTTGTAGTCGCCTGTGACGAACGGCATTTCAGTCGCCAGCGATGCCGCGATCCGGCGGATCCAGTTGGACCGGCCGGAGAAGCTCAACGCCGTCGACACCCCGATGCTCAATGAGTTGTCGGTCCGGTTGCGCGATGCCGCCGCCGACGACTCGGTCCGCGCCGTTCTGCTCACCGGGGCCGGGCGGGCCTTCTGCTCCGGCGGAGACCTGACCGGTGGGGATACCGACGGTGCCGCACACGCCGCCAACCGGGTGGTACAGACGATCACCGCCCTGCCCAAACCAGTAGTGGCCGGGGTGCACGGCGCCGCGGTCGGTTTCGGTTGCCCACTGGCGCTGGCCTGCGACCTGGTGGTGGCCGCACCCACCGCGTACTTCCAGTTGGCTTTCAGCCGGGTCGGGTTGATGCCCGACGGCGGTGCCTGCGCATTGCTGCCGGGTCTGATCGGGCGTGCCCGTGCAGCTCGCATGGCGATCACCGCCGAACGCATCAGCGCTGCAACCGCATTCGAGTGGGGAATGGTCTCGCACCTGACCGCAGATGACGACTACGAGGCGGTGCTGGAGCAGATCGCGCAGTCCCTGTCCGCCGGTCCGACATTGTCGTATGCCTGGACCAAACGCGCACTGACAGCCGCGACGCTTGGCGAGCTGGCACCCGTTCAGGCGATCGAGGCTGAGGGACAGTTGGCGTTGGTCCACACGGCCGACTTCCGTGAGGGCGCGCGTGCCTTCCGGGAAAGGCGTGCCCCCGATTTCACGGGCCGGTGAACGACAGGAGGGTGACGACCATATGACCAGCAAGCAGGTACGCATCGACGGGATGGATATCGACTATGCGGACGCCGGGTCCGGACCGGTCGTGCTGTTCGTACATGGCGTCTACGTGACCGGCGCAGTGTGGAATGGCGTCGTGGCCGAACTCGGCGAAGGCTTCCGCTGCATCGCGCCGACGTGGCCACTGGGCGCACACAGCACGCCGACCGCCGGCGCCGATCTCGGTGCTGAGGCGGCCGCACGGCGCATCGTGCATTTCATCGAGGCACTCGACCTGACCGATGTCACCGTGGTGGCCAATGACACCGGTGGCGGCCTGGTGCTGACGTCGCTGGGGGACCAGGCGCTCGATACGTCACGGATCGGCCGGTTGGTGCTCACCAATTGCGACAGCTACGAACACTTTCCGCCAGGGTCCTTCGCGCAGATCGTCAAACTGTGCCGGTTCAGCTCCGCGTTGGGCGGGGCGGTCTTGCGGCTGTTGGCCACCGGTCCGGGCCAGAGCTTCTTCCTCAAGGCCGTCTGCAAGCGGCCCCCGACATCGCAGCGTCAACGTGAGATCTTCGGCGCCTTCGCCACCAGCGGGGCTGCCCGCCGTGACGCTGTGGCAGTAACCGCCTCGCTGGATCCAGCGCTGACGTTGCGCGCCGCGCCGGCGATCGAGGCATTCGACCGGCCGGTCACGCTGACCTGGGGTATCGAGGACAAGCTGTTCCCCCTCGATCACGCTCGACGGCTGCGTGACGCGTTTCCGCAGGCCATCTTGACCGAGGTTCCAGACAGCTCCGCCTTTGTCATGCTCGACGCGCCTGCCGCGGTAGCCGACGCGATCCGCATTTCCCGTTGAACAAGCCGAATCGAGGAGCACCGATGCAGTCCAGAGCGAACTTTCGCGCCCTTGCCCAGGTCGTCGCCTCAGTGCTACCACGCGTTCCGGCGCGCGGGCCGTGGAGATCCGCCGATGTCACCGCCGCCTGGGTCACTGAGAATCTGGGGAAGCACGTGCGTGGAGCCGTCGCGCAATCGGTGGTGCCGCTGGACGGAACGACCGGCACGACGGATCGCCGACGGGTGGTGATCGAGTGGAACGACGCCGGCAAGGAGGGCGGGTTGCCGGCGAACCTCTTCATCAAGAGTTCACCGTTATCGGCGAAGAACCGGGTGATGGTGGGTGCGCTCGATATGGCGGTGAACGAGGTGCACTTCTACAACGAGGCGGCAGCCTCGCTCAAGGGCGTGGTGCCCAAAGCGTGGTTTGCCTATGCGGGCATGGGTGCCCACTTTCTTATCGTGCTCGACGACATCGTCGCTGCCGGCGGCCGGCCCTATGCGCTTGCCGACCGCTGCGAAATCGGACATGCCCGCGGTGTCATCGACGCATTTGCCGATCTGCACTCACAGTTCTGGAACAGCCCGCGATTCAGCCAGGACCTCACGTGGGCGCGCACTTGGAGTAGCCGTCCAGGCTATGCGGTGCTCAAGCAGTTCTACTCTCGGGGTCGCGCAGGGGCGCTCAAACTCGGCCGCCCAGAGGTGACTTCGGCGGTGCGGGCGGTATCGGCAGCACTCGATGATCATGCGGCGGCCTACTACCGCGAATTCGAAACCGGACCTCTGACTCTGCTGCACGGGGATTCGCACCTGGGCAATACCTTCTCGACGAGCGATGGCCGGTCCGGACTGCTCGACTGGCAGGTCGTCTGGCAGGGGCCCGGTCTGCGCGAGGTGTCGTACTGGATGACTACGGGCCTTGAACCTGAGGTGCGCCGTGCCCACGAACGCGAACTTCTCGAACGTTACCTCGACGGTCTGCGATCCGGTGGCGTCCCCGATACACCGAACTACCACAATGCTTTCGAGCGTTACCGCCTGTTCTCGGCCGAGGCCTGGGATGCCACGGCGATGACGATCAACTGGCCGGGGCTGCAAGCAGAGGAGAACGCCGAGGCGGCCTGGCGGCGTGCGTGTGCGGCAGTCGAGGATCTGGACACCGCGTCGCTGATCAACCGACTCCGCTGATGAGCCGCAGGCTGCCGACAAATCTCAGTTAGTCGCGATCTGTTCGCGGAGCCAGGCAGGCGGGAAGGAAGGCGCGGATGAGCCCTTCGTCGCCACCGTCCTCCGGCCGGCCCGGTTCAGCGATCAAGCTGAACGCGATACGGGTTACCCACCGCGCCATGGTGTCAGCGGTTAGATCGCCTCGAACCTCACCGGCCGCCTGGGCTGCTTCGAGGCGCTTACCCAATGCCTGCGCGAGGTTCTGGCTCCACGCCTCGGAAGCCTCGGCTGCGTGAAAGGTCTTTCCCAGATCGTCAGCGCCGATCAGTAGTGCCATGGTGGGCGAGTTCCGTGCTGCGCGCAGCCCTACCGACGTGGCATTGACGAGCTGTTCCAGGAAGGGTTCGTCGGTATCCCAACAGGGTTCGGATGTGTCGAGCACGGCGCGGATCGCCCGCACGAACGATGCGGCCAGCAGGGCGTCTTTTGTGGGGAAGTAGTCATACACGGTGCGGCGATGCACACCTGCCCGGTTCGCGATGTCACTCATCCGGGTGCGACTCGGGCCGCGCTCGAGATAGCACGCTTCGGCGGCTGCAAGCAGTCGCTCCCGGGCCTGCTGTTCGCCAACAGGCGCGTCGGCACCCCACGGTGCAGCCCGCCCTGAACTCGTCCGCCCTGACACGCCCGTCATTCTCGCAACCCTCGATTTCGCGCTACTCCTTGACTCCAGACCACGTTAAACCCTACCGTGTGGTGTGAACCACAATTAGTCAAATATGTGGTTCAGGAGACTCGCCGATGAATTGGTCTGAGCTGACGGTCTTTCGGGGACGACGCGCACCTAGTAATCTATGTTGTCTATGTGATTTGCATCTCGACAAGTTGAAATATTCTTGATACTTTCACCAATCAACGTCGCATCAATGAGTCAGTCACTAAGAAGAAGCGCACATGGCTAGTCATCGGCAGCGGAACTGTGAAGCGCCGCGGCGGCAAGCTCAGCCCGGCCTGAGGATGGATGTGGGTAGATGCAGAAACCGATGACCGGGGTGCGCGTCCTGGAAGTCGCGCAGTTCACTTTCGTGCCTTCGGCGGGCGCCGTCCTGGCGGACTGGGGTGCCGACGTCATCAAGATCGAGAATCCTGTGACCGGTGACGGGCAACGGGGCCTGGTCACGGTCGGCGGTCGCTCGGCTACTGCGCCAGGGGTCGCGTTTGCGCCCATGATGGAGGCACCGAACCGCGGCAAGCGCAGCGTCGGCCTGTCGCTTGCGCTCAACCAGTCGCGCCCGGTGTTCGAGGAGCTCGTCCGGCGCAGCGATGTGTTCCTGACCAACTACCTGCCTCAGGCACGGGCCAAGCTACGCATCGACCTCGATGAAATCCGGCGGATCAACCCGGCGATCATCTACGTCGCCGGCAGCGGATTCGGCAGCGAAGGGCCCGACCGGGACACCGGCGCACATGATGTGACGGCGTTCTGGGCCCGCTCGGGCAGTGCCGACGGGGTAACGCACACCGACTCCGAGGCCCCGGCCGGCATGCCCGCTGGCGGATATGGCGACAACATGGGCGGGATCACCATCGCGGGTGCGGTGGCCGCGGCGCTGTACGGCAGGCAGGCGACGGGACAAACCTCCGTCATCGACGTCTCTCTGCTGGCAGTGGGGGCGTGGGCCAACCAATTCAACCTCAATCTGGCGATGCTGTACGACTGCCCGTTACCGAAAATCAACCACCGCGGCCAGGCCCCCGGTAACCCGCTGACTGGGGCCTACCGGTGCTCGGATGGCCGGTTCATCCAGTTGTCGATGCTGCAGCCCACCCGCTACTGGTCACCCATCTGCCGGTTGTTCGGTCTGGAAGACGCCGCCGACGACGAGCGGTTCGCCTCCATGGAGTCGCTTGCGGCTCATGCCGAGGACGCCACCGTGCAGATCGCGCGTGCAATCGGCTCGCGGACGTTCGAGGAGTGCAAGCATCTGCTCAACTTGTCCGGCGGGCAGTGGGCACCGGTGCAGGATGCCTGGGAGGCCGCCAACGACGAGTCGTTGATCGTCAACGGGCGCATCGCCGATGTCGTTGATGCACAGGGTAATAAACAGCGGTTGGTGGCCAACCCGGTGAAGTTCGATGAGGCGGCCGCCCATCTCACCCGCGCACCGATGTTCGCCGAACACACCGACGAGGTGTTGCGGGAGTTGGGTATTGGCGATCACGACCTGATCGAGTTGAAAATCGAAGGGGCCATCACCTGAGCACCGCCAGGTCAGCCCGGCTGGTCCGCTGATGTACTGCTCAGGTTGACAACAATGACGGCGGTGGGGTGAAGCCGTTGTTCACCAACACCGTGGCCATGCCGCTGCCGATGGGCCCCGCCTTGTCGAACAGCGTGGCGACTCCGGTGCCGACCCCGGCATGGCCGTAATGCGTCACCGCCGCCAAACCGATGTAGGGGCCTTCGGGTAACCGGCTGAGCGTGAGGGTGTAGTCGGCGTTGATGAATTGCAGTCCGTCGGCGCCCCAATGGGTTATCGAGCTGGTTACGTCCCCGGCCATCGCGGCGCGCGTGAAAGGGGACAGCGGCTCGTCGTCGACGAGCGACTTGGTCTCCCGCACCCAGGCGAACTTCTGTCCGCCGTGACTCCACTCGTCGCCCCCGACACCCGGACTGCCCGCAACCGGATCGCGGCCGTAGGAGTGGAACAGCATGAGGTGGTCGTCGTTCGGCATGTCGAGTTCCGCAGGGATTTCGGGCATCGTCATCGGCGTTGTCCACAGCTTGTCTGTGGTGTGCTCGCTGCGTCGAAGGAACAAGGCACTGGCTCGTGCCACCACGACGTCGTGCTGAGTCATCACCGCGTCGACGAGCCGAAGTCGTCTTCCGTCACGCACTACCGATGAATGCACCTGCAGCGGTGCCAGCGCGACGGGTCTGAGCAGGTCGACCGTCAGCCGGGCAGGCTGCAGATCAGCGTCGGCATCGTTGATTTCCTGCTCGGCCGCGCGCCCGAGCAACCCGCCGACGTAGTGGCCACTGAGTGATGGCCCCCATGGCCCGCGCGCCAAAGGGGTCGGCACATAACTATCGCCGTCGGTGACAAAGAAACAACTCGGCACTCACCCTTCTCCTCTCACCCGGCACCGCTCGATGAGTATGCGTGCCATTTGTTCCGGGTGACTGATCATCACATCGTGGCAAGCGTCGACGGGAATAACGTCCTGCACGCCGCCAAGTGCCGCGATGCTGGCCTGCTGAGACTTCTGTGACAGTGCCCGGTCGCGGGTGGTCATAATCCAGGTGCGCGGCACATCGCCGGGGAGGCCGCTGCGGTCGACAGGCTCAGCAGGTATCCGGGCGGACTCGGTATAGAGCCGGGACAGCGTGAACTGCCGTTGCGCGCGCGTCATGCCGTTGCAAAAGGCGTATTGCGCCGCGAGTTGTGGAACCTTGAAGGCTCTACCGCCCCTCGCGGCAAATCGGGCGAAGACTGCCAGCGGACCGCCCAACGTATCCACGATCGCCTCCCCCTGGCGGGGGACGAACGCGGTGACCAGGATCATCTCCCTCACCTGTGACGCACCCAGCTTCGCCACCACACCGGGCACCGTGACGCCGGCCATCGAGTGGCCGACGATCACGATGTCGCCAAGGCCGGCGTCCTCGATATCGGCGACGATTGAATCAACCCACTCACCGATGGTGGCGGTGGCGAGATCTCCGGGCTTGTTGCCATGGCCTGGCAGGTCGACCGCGAGGACGCGCAATTCTGGTTCCTGGCGGTGTAATTCGGCGACGGTCAGTTCCCAGCAGTCGGCGGCGTGCTCTCCGCCGTGGACAAGGACGAGATCCGGTAGCGTCATTGGTGCACAGTCCTCATCGGTCGATCAGCTGGGACGCCAGCAGGTCGATATCGGTGCGGAAGTCGCTGAAACTCCGACTGGCCGGCTCGATGGTGATCCAGGTGACGCCTGCCTCGGCGTAGTCGTCGACCTTGGGTTGCACCGCCGTGCAGAACTTCAGGCAGTTGCCGCTGGCGAGCAGGTCAGCCTCGAACGGCACGAACGACACATCGGCCGGACCACGGTCGATCTCGGCCCGCCGTTTGTTGACCGTGGCGATCCATTCGGCGAGCGTCGAGATATCTTCCAGCGGTCGAGCCCGGGTGATGGCGGCCATCTCACCCGATGCGGCCATCGGCATCCAGCCGTCGGCCACTTCGATGGCACGGCGCTGTGCGGCGGCGCTGTTGCCGCCGATCCAGATCGGAGGGCCACCGTTCGTCAGTGGTGGCGGAAGCGCGAGGTGTCCGCTCACCCCGAACTCCGGACCGTCGTGGTCGACGCCGGCCCAGGTCGACCGCCACGCTCCGATCGCCTCGTCCAACAGCGCGCCACGCCGACCGAAATCGGCTCCCAGCGCCTCGAATTCGGACTTCAGGTAGCCGGCACCGGTGCCCAAGGTGAAACGGCCGCCGGACAGCAGGTCCAGACTCGCGGCTCCCTTGGCCGTCAAGAACGGGCTGCGGTATCCGGAAACCAGGATGTAGGTCATCACCCGGATCCGGGTGGTCGCGGCAGCGGCGAAACTCAACGATACGAGCGGGTCGAACGCGTGGTGGCCACCGTGGGCCAACCACTCCTTGTCCGGGTACGGGTGCTCCGACATCGAGAACGCGTCAAAGCCGGCTTCCTCCACCAGCTTCGCGATATCACCGATGGCGGCACCCTCACACCATCGATTCCAGTGCTTGACCGCCCGCATCGGGAACATCAGGTTGTAGCGCACGTGACCCCTATCGCTGATAACTAGCTAACTATATAACTATCTCAACAGCGACCTGGCAATG